>Ga0326727_10001098_pt1 | contig 103921 bp, 78 predicted proteins | sample MB2enrmetagenome_FD_207643 | JGI IMG/M metagenome (GOLD analysis project Ga0326727, IMG submission 207643) | Lab enriched peat soil microbial communities from McLean, Ithaca, NY, United States - MB29MY | ecosystem: Environmental > Terrestrial > Soil > Wetlands > Peat | place: USA: New York... | reverse complement strand
CAGTAGTCCGCACACGCCTTTTGCTGCGTTTGTAGGCTCAGGTTTTTGGTCTGCTCCTCGGTGGACACCCGGCAGTAGAGCACCGCTCGCATCATAGCCCTGTCTCCTCAACTCTTTTGGGGTTTGTGCTTCCGCCGCCAGTAGTCAGCGAACGCCGCCCGCTCCGCTGCGTCACGGTCAAGCCCGCCGTCCGACTCCATGATGGCCGCTCGCTCCTCAACGTCCCCTTGGTCGTCAGTCGGGACAAGGTGCAATGCATCGGAGAGGGACTCCACGGGGCTGCAAACGCCTTCTGGCGTATTCTGAGGGGCACCCTTGCGCCTCTGCCGCTGCTCAACGAATCCGTCGATAAGCACGTCCGCCAGCCCGTAAAGCTGGTCACGTAGCAATTCCAACTCAGCATCTGATTGCGGAGCATCATCTCCGAGCACCTCGCGGCATCTTTCGAGGGAGAGCATTGCTAGGTTTGCTGCTGCCTCCCCGTTTGACTTTCTCGCTCAGGAAGTCCAACAAGCGCGACACCGGCCCACTGGCCTTGCGGCGCTCGTTTTCCAAATGCTTCACGGCGGTCACAGTCACGTTGAGCCAACCGGCCAACGCCGTCTGGGTCATGCCCGCTGCCTTGCGCAACCGCCGAATCCTTTGTGCTGTCCAATCCATCAGGTGAAAGGCTAACAGAGTTATCCTCCCCTGTCAACATCGGAATCGGGCCTTTTCGATTTCGTACTGTCACACCATGACTAGACCACGGGTGACGGCGAAGTAATACCAACAGCTAAAAGGCGGGGGTTGTCGGAATTTTCGGCGGGCGACCACGGGGACGAAGCTTTAGTTTGGCGCGGCGACAAATCTGCTCGACACGGTCTTGGAAAGAGGCTTTGAGGGCAGGGGTTCTTCTGATTCTATTTGCCCTCTGTTCCGGCATCCGGTCTAGTATGTACTCACACAGCTTGGTCACGCTACCGAGCGATTCAACCGCCTTCGGATCGTGCAAAAGGATGATGTAGATTCTGAATCGCTCACCATCTATCGCGGTGCCTTTTGCCGGGTCAAATGGTTCACACTGAAGCGCCCGCGAAAAGCCTTGGAAAAACTCCCTGGCCTCCTTTAGCGGCCAATTTCTTATCACGCTGGAGACGTAGCGCATCAGTTCTGGCAAGTCTCGTTCTTCCGCTTCTGCTTTGGTGATCGGCCATGTCGATTTCAGACTCCACGGTAAGCCGTCGCGAACATAGACAGCGTGCACGAAAGCATGTCCCAAGAAACGCCCGTGCCGCCCCGCTTCGGTCGAGCGGTATCTGACAATGGGATAAGCCATCGTGTAAAGAGCCTCTGTGACTCTCCATTGCCAAGGGGAGCCGCTCCACGACTTTGGAACGTCTTGGTTGTTCTCTCTTTCCACGTTGCCAACCTCCTGTCCGGTTGGCGCATGGGGTGAGGACGGGATCAGGCCGCCCGCACCCTCCAGCGTCGATCAAACGCCTCATGCGCGGTTCACGTTACGCCGTGATTTCCAAAAAACTACTCAAGCGATGCTGACTGGAGAAGTCGGGAAGAGCAAACTCAAAAAACTCGTAGCACTGTACCCAACCCGATGTGTGTCCCGGCGCGTATACATCCAATGTATAAATGAATCGACGCGGGGTGATTTTGAGTGGAAGCGCGTCAAAAATAATCCATCCCTTAACTTTTGCGCGGCCTTCCAGATAACCTGAAAGGCGAGGTAAGTCTACTTGGACAATCTTCCTGTTTGTCGGCATCCGCATACGATCAGGCCTGTAGCACTGCGAGGTCTTGTGTTGCCAACCATCCGAGTCCACCATCGAAAAATCGTTGTCGCGAGGCCCTAAGCGGTAATCCCACAAGTTTTCAAAAACCGCCTCTAAAAGGACGAACTTACGCCCCTGCGGGAAGTCCGCTGCAAAGAGTTGAACGTTTAGCCACAGTCGCGTCAGCGTAATGGCTAGGTGTTCTCCTCTAATCGTGAGGTCATCTGGACTTTCGACGGCTTGGACGTGGCGCATGACTTTCTCAAAAGCCATCGTCCTAGCTGTACCCAAGTCTTCTGATTTCCGAGCCGGTAGAACTTGTTTCGCAGTCGGGCCGGACGGGGGTGCACCAGTTATGGGCCGCAGATAATAAACTTTTGGCGTCTGTTTGTTCGCCGCATCCCCACGGACCGGAACCGTCACGCTACTCTTGCACTTTGGACACTCCACTTGCCGACCAGCGCCCAGCTCGTCGATCACGATACTCTGCCCGCACTTGTCGCAGTTGAATGTTATGTCCACAGTCTCATTCCTCTCGCTGGCCGCCGCCCGCTGCCATTCACGATGTCACTAACCCGCGCCGTTCGACTACCAAGAGTATTCCTCGGAACCTCCCATTCGCACGGTTCTGTGAATACCGATAAGCCTGTAAGTGGAACTGTCGATTTGCACGGCGTAAACAGTGAAGCTTGGCATGGGGATACTGTAGCTGGTGTCTGAGCCCGGCGTCAGGACGTTGATAAGAGTTGGGGGGCCGCCGAAGTTAGGGCCATTCACCCAAAGCGGCGTGGAATGCGGTTGGGCGTTGTTCTGCCTCGCTTGTTCAGCGCTAGCAACCTGCTGTTGCCAACTGGCGTGTTGGGCCAAGCATCTATCTAGGAAGGTTTCGCTGCTCGCATCGACAAATACAGATACCTTCTCTCCACTCGCAAGTGCAAGAATCGCACGGCTAACGCCATTTGAAGCCGGTTGGAATTGGACGGTGGAAAACTGTAACTGTACCGGGGGCGACGATGAAATTTGGTTAGCGGGCTGCTGTTGGCTCTGCCCTGCCAACTCCTCTTGCTCTAACGCCTGCTGTTGCTCTAACGTTTTCCGAGCCGCTTGCGCCTCTGCGATCTTCTCCACCCTCTGCGTTTGCGCCACGGCCTCAGCCCTGCGGTAGTCAGCGGCCTTCTGTGGGTCGTAACCGAATCGCTTTTGAAGTTCTGGCGGGAGTTTTTCCAGCGGAATCGACGCAACGCCTGTCTCGTGGAAGATGGAAACCGTCGCAGAGGTGACAGTGCGCCATGTGACGTTTGAATAGGTGATGCCGTCAACGGTGATCGTGCTAGGCAGCGTGTTCGTTTGCCCGGCGAACGATACCGCGACAGCCGACACAAGAAGCAGGACGGCAACACAAATGGCATTCATGGTAGTAACGGCGAGCGACAGGCGACGGGACAAAAAAATGGGGGCGCGAACTTGTCGCTCCCCCACGAGAGGCACCGCTAAGCGCCCGTCCAGAGAGATACGCCAAGCCGCGCCCTTGCGGGCGCGTGCTCGGTTGGTCTCTGGACTGAAAATTAGCGGTTTTCTCGTGAGACCGTAGCCGTGGCTACGCAAATTGTTGGTTAGGTGTTGTTTTCGATCAGTCTCTTGTTTCCTTTGCTCGCATCATCCACCGGGTGGTGTTTCCCGTTCGCTCGCGGATCGTTGGAAGATTCGGCCAAGTTTCTGCAAAAAGTCCCTTTCACCCGTGTTTCTCCAAGCTATGCTTTTGCAGAGACCGTCGAGGCCGGGGAACATCGTCTTATGGGAGATGCTAAGCGCATAGAGTTCTGCTTTGATACTGCGAAACTGCGTTGCCGGAACAAGGCACGTTCGAGCACCAAGTTCAAACGGCAGCGTCTTCCCAAACAGGGTCAGCATTTCGTTGCGGTCACCGAAATCCTCAAAAAGCGGATGGAGTGTGAAGCAAGCAGCCTGGGCTTGAATCCGTTCATCGAAGTGTGGTGGAACAATCAGTTGAAACACGTCCTTTTCCAAGTCATACCCGAACCTCTTCCGTAGATAGGTATCTACATCGGCAAGATTCTTCTCATCCTGCACACCATAGATTTGGTAATCGTAGACTTTCCCTTGGTAGACGTGCGAGTCATACGGTTGCTGCTCGTTCTCGACGGCGAAGAAAAGGGCAGCTAAGGGATTGAATGTCCAGTCAAGCAAGCGAGTCGGAAGACCGTAATGTTGTGCAAGCATCATCCATTCGGCTTCTGAGGTCGGCTGCTGTGCGATATACGGTCTGCATTCTCTCTTGAAATCATGTAAGAGCCTCCTTTCCATTTCGTCGAGGCCGATGCGAGGTGTCGGTAAACCTTGCCGGTATAGAGAAGGCATCAAAACGGTTGAGAAAACCATTCCTTCTTCGGTTCTCTTCTTGGCAACTTGGCCTCGGTAAATAAAGGTGCAGTCTGGATTCACCTCTTCCCGAACAAAGTCCAAGAATTCAGCCACCGAACTGACGACTGGAAGCTTTTCGCTCTTTTCTTGCTCGCTGCTCACACGCGCCATTTAGGGTACCGACGACGGAACGAATCAATTCAAACCGTCCAGTTCAATGAAATACCGTTCTTCGCCCTCAAGAAAATCTTTGATCTCATCTTCTGTCATCCTGTGTTCTGTCGAAGCAGGACGTTTCTCCCCCTCATTCTCAATCTCGACGAGCTTCCGGTGCAGCCAAAAGAGGTCTTCCCATTGCGTAGGGCTATTTTTCCGTTCGCTGTTAATGTAGTCGATTGTTGCCCACCAATATCCGTCGATCCAGAAATAGAAAGCGTGCCATGCGGATTTCTTGTCGATGACCGTGCGACGGGCGAGAAGTGCCACCTCCTCAAAGAAATCTAAAACATCGTCCACATCGTCGCTGAGTTTGTCAGTCTTTTTGCTGCGAAAATCCTGAATGGCTTTGACCGCCTTCTTGCGAACGATGATCATCCGTTGGCTGTCGAATTTCTCCTGCATCCGCAACATAACGTCAGCCACGAGCGCCATCCTTGATTTTCTCGATTCCGCCATAAGGGCGATGATCGCGATAATCGCTGTTGCAGCCGTCGCCCAAGCTGTAATTAAATCAGCGGTCATGTCCATCCCGCTACGCAAAACGGGAAATACGGCCCATCTTTGGGAATCAAAATTTCCGGGTTTTGCCTTTCACCAGTTTCAGCAATTACTTTTTTCTCAGCGCGACGATGCGCCCCCAAAACAGAAAGAACCCCGTCATTATCGTCGGACAGCAAACGCTGCCGAGTCCATTCTTCGCCACAGGCCATGAGCTTCTGAATGTAGTAGCTGCCAGTTTTGGCGTGGGCATAAGCTAGTTCGCCTTCCTGACATGCGTTGAGTACCGCCAACATTGGGGACGGACAGTCCCGAATACGACTATCGTAAAGCTTGCGGCATCGTTCGTCGTCCAGTTGCGGGATCGCCGTGCCAATTGCCAGCTTTTCACTAAGCTGGATTCTCTCAAGGGCGGCACGGCAACAATCGACAATAACGGTCTGCTTTGGCGACCCCGTTCGCAGTATGTTGGCGTCAATAGATTCTCCATTTCCGAGGTCAAGAATTGTTGAGCCGTCAGACTCGGTTCCTCCGTGACCAGAAAAGGCAACCAAGGAATACTCGAACGGTTTCAGAATCTGAACTTTAGCCCAAAGAATTGCCCTCGTGGGACACGCCGCCACTTCAATGTCAGTCCAAAGTCCTCCTTGTGGGGATTCCAAAAAGGAACGAAGATCGACAATGTCATTTTCAATGCCCGCAATGTAATCGTCGCCCTCGCCAGGACTGTAAACTAAAAGAGCTTTCCTTCTCATAACGGACTGCTTGCTTAATTCCAGTAATTTCTCCGCCAACTGCCGAAAATCTATACCCTCGCCCACAGTGCAATCGTTAGTCAGTTTTCAGTCGGCGTCAAACAAAAACCGGGTGAACCCGCCGCCACCGCCGCGAGTTCACCGACTCTTCAACTTCGGGCTGGTTGCCCCGGTTCGTGCACAATTACATGAATCGGAATATCTCTCGCTGGCCCCCAGCCCAAAAGCCGGAGAACAAGCTCATGCGGTTTGCTGAACTGCGAAGCATCCCTCTTGGCAACCAGAAGGCGGAAGACAATCGTATCCCAAGCCCCGGGTTCAAGGTCAAACATCGCATTGGTATTGTGCAAGGTTTTCCCGTCGGGGAGTGCGATGACTTGCACGGACGCCTGCGCCATAAGAACGGAAAGCGTATACGCCTTGGGAAGAATCAGAACGGGTTTGGCGTAAACGCGCTCCGCTTTTTGGTCGCAGGAATTGTGAAATGTAATCTCAACATTCACAAAATAGGTGTCTGGGCTTCCTTCAGAGAATTGCAGTTCAAACACCCGCCCCGAGGCCGAGGGAAGTCTTTCGCCAAGCAAGAAAAGCTCCAGATTGTCCATCGTTTGGTCAGAGCCTGGTGACGGATTCGCAATGAAGTAACCCACTCTCGCTCGCAGTTGGTCTTTGAGAGAGGAAATGTTGTCGTAGACAATGTGAACATGCTGTTTGAGATCAAACGGAATATCGTCGCCCCTCTTTGTCAACAGGATCACCCGCTTCCCCAGTGCGTGCGCGTAACCCACTTCATAAAACACGTTTGGGTTGCGGTCACTCATATCAGCGACGAGCATGTCCGCCTTGGAAATCTGGTTGTAGATTCTGTCGAGCATCCGTTCCTCAAATATCTGCTCGTCAAGGCGCTCGCAATACGCGCCCGCCTCCTCACAAGCTGGGCGAATCCCTAGCTTGTAGGTGTCGTCAAATTCTTTATCGAATGGCATCAATACGAAAACAAACGGTTTTGGAGTCGTCGTTGCCATTTGTTGACACTTACCAAAACGGCTGAAAAAGAGAAGGCGAATCAACTCGCACCTCAGCCCACCGCCCGGCCTAGCCGCTGGGTTGTAAACAATCTCCCTTTTAGGGCACGCCCGGCGCGGGTTGTGCGCTCAGCGCTTCTGCTCTCCTTCAGGCGGCTTGGACGGCTCGGCTTTGACAGGCTGCGGAGATTCGGTCGTACTCAATTCAACCTTCTCAGTCGTCGTCGTCCTCGTGACAACCAGCTTGGAATGCCCGGAGACAAGTAAGCCCACTGCATCGGCAAGAGTTGGGGTTTCGGCTTTGGGCGGTCTGACTGATTCTGATACGGCCATCATCTTGCTCGCTGGACTTGCCAGCACTTCCCCGGCTCGTTGCGTGTAGATGCCCGCCATGACGGCAAGCTGAGGCGAACTGCATTCGGCAAGGCGTTCGGGCTGCATAGACAGTGCGCGGCACGTGTCGGCGTCGGCAAGGAGGTTGGAAGCGTGAAGTTTCTCTGCGGTCGCAAAGTCCCCTGGGTTGCGTTGGAACACTTGGCGCACAGTAGTCTTGCCAAGTCCAAGAGCCTTAGCGGTTTGCCTGATACTGCCCGTTGCGCCGTAGGCACGCACGATTTCGGCCCGGATGAACGGTTGCTTGTCTTCCTTGCGCGGCCTGCCTGTCTTGCGGCTCGGCTTGGCTAAAACGGCCTCTGGCACGCTGGTTGGCATCCCGTAGGGTATCTACGCCAAGGCGGGGGAAACTTCAAGGCGGTGTGTGTCAAAATAAGTCGCTCTTGTGGCGCGATGATGGCAGCCCTTTTTCTCGGAAATTTCTGCGCGTGCTGCTCACGGCTGTAAGTTTTCTGCTCTTTGAAAATCCGCTTCAGCCGCTTCTACAAGCGCCCGTCCCCCCTTCGGGCGCACGTAATCACGCGCACCGCGTACCATCCAGACAGGTGGCGTTGCGCCGCCTCAACTCGATTGCCGTGTCACGCTATGTCTGGTTCCAATACCGCAGGGGACTGTGTGCCAAGAGCGGGAAATCGCACCGGAAAGGGGTTTCTGGCCTATCACGCCGCACATGCTAGACTCGCTTCCCGCAGCATATTCACCTCACGGAGCCACTGGACTATCTGATTCCAACCCGCTACCGTCTGGGTCGCCATTTTGTTCTCCTGAAAGCGCCTCGGCTCGTCAATCGTCCCTGAGACCGCCGGTCAAATCCCCTCCCCCCGAATTTCGCCCGATGCTGGAATGAGGGCGAATCTCTGGTATTCTTGAACCAAGGAGTTTCGTGGTTTTGGTGATCTATGGAGCGCGTGAACCAAACGAGCGCAGCGAAGTGAACGATATGTCATCCAGGCCTCGTCCGTCATCCCGACGACAGTCGACACTTACCATTGTCGGTGTGACCGTGCTGGTGCTGGGGCTCAGCATCGCCAGCATCGTGCTGGTGGCGGGCGCGGGCCGGTCGAAAGCGACAGGGGCGACTGGCGCGCCGGGCGACTGGCAGGACAGCAGCCTGTCGATCGAGGACTCGAAGGTCTCCACTCGCGACGTGGAAATGTATGACGGCAAATTGGGGATGTTGGCGCTCAAATTGTCGAACGCGTTCCATCAGCCCGAATCGCTGGCCCTGATCATCGCCGCGACTTCCAGCCTGTTTGCGGTGGGTTGTTTCTATGTGTCGCACCGGTTGAACTCCAATCAACCTCCCGGGGATGACGATTCTCTCCCGTAACGGCCAGAAACGGCAGGACACGACATGCTTCACGTGACAAATGCCGCATCGTGATTTATTCTCCTACGCGCAAGCAATATGGACACAGCACTGATCACAGTTGAGCCCGCGCGGCGACGGCGATTGCCCGAGTGGATTCGGCAGCGAGTCCCCGGCGGCGAACGCTACGGCTACCTGAAAAACGTGGTGCGCGAGTTCAAGCTCCACACGGTTTGCGAAGAGGCGAAATGCCCGAACATGGGCGAGTGTTGGGAACATGGCGCGGCGACGTTCATGCTGATGGGCGATACGTGCACGCGGCGCTGCAACTTCTGCGCGGTTGACAAGGGCAAACCCGGCTACCTCGATGCGGCGGAGCCGGAGCACGTGGCGACGGTTGTCGCAGCGATGAGGCTCGATTATTGCGTGCTGACGTCGGTGACGCGCGACGATTTACCCGATCAGGGGGCCGACCACATCGCCCGAACGATTGAAGCGATCCATCAGCGGTTGCCGTCGTGCAAATTGGAGATGCTCATCCCCGATTTTCGCGGGGAGGCTGCGTGCATCGGACGCGTCGTGAACACGCCGCTGGCCGTGCTCGCGCACAACATCGAAACCGTCCCGCGCCTCTACAAGCCGGTCCGGCCCGGCGCGGTGTACGACCGTTCGCTACGCGTGCTGGAAATGGCGAAGGAATTTCGCGGCGACATACTGACGAAGTCCGGCCTGATGCTCGGGTTGGGTGAGACACGCGAGGAATTGCTTCAGGTCTTCCGCGATTTGCGCCAGCACGGCTGCGACATTCTCACGCTCGGTCAATACCTGCAGCCGACGGCGGAACAATTGACGGTGGTTCGTTACGTTCCGCCCGAAACGTTTGCGGAATTGCGTGAAGACGCCTTGCAACTCGGTTTCCGCCACGTCGAATCGGGCCCGCTCGTTCGCAGTTCCTACCACGCGTGGGAACATGTCAAATAGCGGCGCGGCCACGACGGAGCGTCGCCCTCCAAGGACGGAATGGGCGCGTCCCTGGAGCGATCAAACTCTGACCATCAAGCAGTCGTACTCGATCACGCGGCAGGCATCGAGCGACACGGGAAACAAGCCAGCGACTCCAAACCCGGCCTTTTCATAAAACGAAATTGCATCGATCCAATGTGGCATATTCTCGTAGATGGGGATGAGGGACACTTCTGATTGCATGGCGACGACATGTTGCAGCTTGTCGCCGAGTCCCTTGAACACCTCGAGATCGTACCCTTGCGTATCCATTTTCAGGAAGATGCGTCGGCGAGTGCAGTCAGGGGCGACTTCATCCAGCACGTCATCGAGTCGTCGGACCGACACGACTTCCTGTCCCGTTGTCGCGGCGCTTTCCCCGAAGCGGCCCGTACAATACGCGTTCGTTTTCAGGAGAGAACTGAGCTCGGTGCGCCGACACACATTCATGGTCTGGGTTGAGTTCTGGCTGCCCAGGGCGACTTGGTAAGCCTTCCAGCGCGGATCACGCGAGGCGGCGCTGGCGAGGCGACGGAACGTGGCCGAGACTGGTTCGAATGAGATCAGGTCACCTGTATAACAAAGTCTGAGGTCTTGCGCGAATTGCCCGATGTTTGCGCCAACGTCCAGCACGAGATCGATGGCGAAGTCTTTAAACACCTGCCGTCGCTGAATGATGTATTCGATGGTGCCAACTGACTTGGCTCGTCTGCGCGCGAGTTTCGAGCGAGCAAACAGCTCCACACAATGTCGGGCGGCTGTTCTGAATGCTTCCATATAACGCTACCGCTTCATTTTTCGAGCTGACAACCCAAACGCGCAATCGCTGTGCCGGTGCAATGTACTGCAATACAAGCGGCTAAGGGAGATTTCACCGGGACGGCAGCAGCACGGCTTTCAAGGCATTCAACATGAACTGCATCGCCACGGCCGCCAGGAGCAACCCCATCAGGCGCGTGGCGATTTTCATGGCCAGGGGACTGATCCATCGCACCCCGTGGGCCGACATGCGCAGGATGAGATAGCTGATCGCGCACACGGCGACGATGCAGACATACAACGCGATGTGCTGGGCCACGCCCTCCGCCTGGTTCTGCATCAAAATGGCCGTGGTGATCGCGCCGGGCCCGGCCAACATGGGAACGGCCAGCGGCGTGATGGCGATGTCCTCCTTGTCGGCGCCGGCGGCGGTTTCCTCGGTCGTTTCGCGGACTTCGGAGCGGCGGGCCCGGATCATGTCCAGCGCAACCAGCAGCAACACGATGCTGCCGCCCATCTGGAATGCCGGGAGCGTGATGCCGAGTAATCGGAAGATCCACTTTCCCGTCGCGGCGCAAACGATCAGGACACCGCACGCCACGCAACAGGCCAGGCGCGCCATCCGGATGCGGCTGGCGGGCGAATCCGTGGTCGTCATCGCCAGGAACGCCGGCAGCGTGGCAATCGGGTCCACGATGATAAACAGCGAACTGAACGCGAGCAGAATGTATTCGTGAAGGCTCATCGCTCTCTCTGAAGCGTCGACCATCGCAAACTCCGAGCCGCAACGCAAGCCGCTGATCCCCTGCCCTATTGCTTTTGCCGGGGCACCAGCCGCTACGGGACGAGACGCACGCGGTAGTAGCGGGCGGGGACATTGGTCGCGGCACCGGTGTCGAGGTAGTTGGTCGTCGTGCCGACGGTGTTGGTGACGGTGAAGATGTCGGAGAAATTGTTGGTGTTGTAGCCGCCACGGGTGTCTCCTGCTGTGGCTTGCAGGGCGTTTGTCCGGCCGGGCCCCATCGTCCACGTTACCAGCAGATCGCTGCCTTGGCGCGTAATCTCGGCGACACGGAAGACCGAATCCGCATTGTCGGGGTCGGTGCCGGCGAGCCATTCGTTGGTGTTCGATTGGCCGTCGCCATCGAAGTCAAATGTCCCTGCGTGCTGAATGACGGTGGCAGTGGCGGGCAGCAATTCCCAAATCCATATGGTGTAGTTGCTCCAAGTGCCGGACTCGTATGCCCCGATGTCGGGCGCAAGGCCGACGACGCGCGGAAACCCACGCTGGTCAGTGATGAAGGCTGTGGTGCCACCGGCATCAATCGCGGGCGATCCACGTGTCAGCGGCATGGTCGGGGTTGGGCCGCCATAATTGCCTAGTGGGCCGAGGAGGGCGTTGATAGGTTCGGCCGAGGTGCCGACAAGATTGCCACTCACGCCATTGGTCACTAATGAGTCTGTGCCATCGCCAATCAGGCAATAGCTAGCGGTGAGAGTGCCACCTTCCATAAAGAGATCAGGGGCACTTGAAGAAGCGGTGTTTCCGGCCAGAATGGTGCCCTTCAGAACGAGGGAGCTGCTATAATTATATGTGTCAATCCCACCGCCACCCTGACCGCAGCTGTTTTGGGAAAATGTACATTGGTTTACAGTCAGGATGCCGTCAATGTTCTCAATCCCGCCTCCATATCCGTCTGTCGAATTCCCCACGAACGTGCATTCGTTCACCGTCAAACTGCCTCCCTCGTTGGCAATGGCGCCACCGCCGTTGCCGCCGCAGCACGCACTATTGCCCGACAGTGTGCATCGGTTCATGGTCAGTGAGCCGCGGTTGAAAATGGCACCGCCGTCGTCACTCCCACCGAGTTGGTATCCATTCGAGATAGTCAGGCAGGTCATTACGACGATGCCGCTCTGCACGTAGAAAATCTGATTGGCGTGATTGCCGTTGATGGTGATGCCGCCGGGCACTGCCGAGGCATCGACGGTGATGTTATTGGTCAGCAGCGTGTCACTCATTGTGATGATGCCCGTGACATTAGAGAACAGGATGGTCCCACCACCATTGTTCGCCTCTGAGATCGCCTGACTAAGGGAGCCCGGTCCCGAGTTGGACGTATTGGTAACGTAAAATGTCTGCCCCCGTGCCGTATTCATCAGGATCACCATGGCAACCATCGGCAAACTCACCGTCCTGAAGGGGGATGCAGCCAGCTTGAGTTTCATCGGGTAGTCCTAACAATTCATCACGGAAAATCACGCGCCCTGCTTTGGTGGAAACCGTATTGGGTGACCAGCACGCTGTTATTGCTGTCACAGCCCCCGTACCCCAAATAGACATCCCCGTTGGACAAGACGCCGCTATTCTCAATCAGGAGCGTATCAGCAAATGTGTTGGAGCCGACGATGTAACTGCCTGACCAGTTGTTTGTGACCCCGATGATAGAATTGGTCTGGAAGTTGGCGGTGTACTGGGCCTCGGAAAACGGAGAGCCAAGCGCGATCCAGACGAGAAATCCCCCTATCAGATAGCCATATCGCATCCGTCTCGCAACCGTGCAAAGTCCAATGACCGCGCTGTGCTTCGTGCCATTCACCGTGCGCTTCTCCCTGCGGCCCGAGACCAACCCGCCTGTTCCTAGCCAGTGGGCGGATGATAAGGACTTCGCTGTTAGATTGCGAGCAAAAAAGAGTAGCAATGGCACGCAAACGAGGCGTGCGATCAGTTGAGAGTTACCATGTTTTAACCTGCTCGACACGCCTGGTTTCGCTTGCGGCCTGCGGAATCCGGCTGAGTTTCGATGCGGAGGCGGACGCGACCGTTCCCCTCACCTTGATCCTTTGCGGCCAAGGCACGACGAGATCGCTCCTCGCGGACTCGGTTCCCCCGGCGGAGTCGGGGCGAGGAGACAGGAGGCGGAAGATGGGGGATGGTAACAAGCGGGACGCCCGTTCAACGTAGGCGACGGCAGACGGGCGGGACGCCCGTTCCACTTTGCACGACGGCAAGTGTGCGCTTGCCACAATGGGGAAGAAGGCACGGCGACAGAGCGCCGTGGCTACAACGACGGCGAAACCGATTCGCGCATTGCCGCCAAGGCACGACGAGGCGGCGCGCTGGGACGGCACGCCCGACCCACGACCGCAAGCGGGGACGCTCGCGCCACCAACGACGGTCGCAGGCTCCGACCCCGAAACGAATTCGGGGCAGGCCGGCGCTACAGAAGAAAATGGCTGACGTCGATTTTTCGAGTTGCGTTTTGAATCGGTTTACGATAGGCTTGCCGGGTAATGAGAATAGATGCAAGCTTGGCCGGACGGTGGGGGACGTGGACGGAAACGACAGAGATGGTTCGACAAGCTCAGCATGACACCCGGGGAAATGCGGTGCGGCTCACCGGGAGGTTCGCCCTCCCCTGCGAACGGCGCCGCGTCGGGGGACGCGGCCTACAACGGCAATGCGGCAGGTCCGCGCTCACCGCGCGCGGCTACAGGGGGACGGCGCCGCGCAAAATAGTGAAAACGGCGAAACGAAGCCAATTTGTTATGCACCGGGCGCCTGCCCGTTGACTCAATGAAAACACCGGACGAAGTTGAGCAGCGAGCCCCGCCCCTAACAGGGGCGAGGAGATTTGGCGGACAGTGCGGACGGGTGCGGGCCGCCCCGAAAGGGATTCGGGGTAAAGTTGACGCGATGGAGGGCGACGCTCCATTTGACACCGTTGGCGGGTGGGGCTACGATGGGGGCGGTTGGCGAGTAATCTTATCGCAGGGGATTAAACTGTAACGCATGAAAGGAGACTTATCATGGCATTCGAATTGCCGAAGCTGCCCTATCTGTATGACGCGTTGGAGCCGCACATTGACGCGCGAACGATGGAGATCCATTACACGAAGCATCACCAGGCGTACGTGACGAACCTGAATGCGGCGTTGGACAAGCACGCGGAGTTGCACAAGAAGGGGATCGAAGAGTTGCTGCGCGGGATCAACACCGTGCCGGATGACATCCGCGGGGCGGTGCGGAACAACGGGGGCGGCCATCACAATCACAGTTTGTTTTGGACGATCATGAAGAGGGGTGGCGGTGGCGAGCCGAAGGGGGCGTTGGCGGAGGCGATCAAGGGGACGTTTGGGGAGTTTGGGAAGTTGAAGGAGACGATTACCGGCAACGGGATGACGCGGTTCGGGAGCGGGTGGTCGTGGTTGGTGGTGTCGAAGGACAAGAAGTTGAAGGCGTACTCGACGGCGAACCAGGACAGTCCGTTGATGGAAGGCGACGTGCCGGTGCTCGGGGTGGATGTGTGGGAGCACGCGTACTACTTGAAATACCAGAATCTGCGGAAGAACTACCTCGATGCGTGGTGGAACGTGGTGAATTGGGACGAGGTGGCCGCGAGATTTGAGAAGGTGAAGTAAGCGTCAGGTCACAGGATGATGAGCGCGAGTCCGACATATGATGTGTCGGACTTGCCGTTTCAATCGCCGCCGATTTTTTCCCAGGCGTACTTGCCCTTGATGTGTTGGAGGAAGTATTTGCCGGGCGAAGGCGTGCGCGCGAACTCGTCGTAGATGTTTTTTGACACGGAAAAGTAGCGGTAGATGCCCGTGGCCTTGAACTCGATTTCGAGGGTCTCGGTGGCGGCGTCGTAGCCGATGCCGGCGATGTCGCTGGAGTTGACGGGCTGGCGCTGGATTTCCATGGGGGAATTCTAGCACAGGGGACGTGGTTTTGAAGCGCGGAGTTTCGGTCAGTGGACGAGAGTCAGCGCGACCACGCCGGCGACGGCGATGATGCCGCCGATGACGGATTGTTTGCCGGGTCGGTCGCCTTCGAGGCGCCAGGCGACCGGGATGACGGAGAGCGGCAGGGTTGCGACGATGGGGAGAACGATCCCGCTGGGGGTGGTTGAGAGCGCCCATTGATAGCAGGCGACGCCGAGAACGGGGCCGCCGAGTGTGTTCAGGAGGACCCAGGGCCAGGATTTGCGCCATTCGAGTTGGGCGAGGCCGTGGGTGTGCGTGCCGCGGAGCCAGCGATAGCCGAAGTAGATCACCGCGACGCCGATGCCGCCGATGATGCGCTGGAAGGCCGCGGTGCCGCCGTCGATGGATTGGCCCGCGTGGGCGGCGACGAGGGAGGCTTTGCGGCTGAGCACGGCTCCCCCACCCTGACCGATGGCGGCGAGCACGCCGAAGATCGTGCCACTGAAGAGGTGGCTGGGTTTCAGGTGAAGATGGTTTTTCGGTGCGAGGGCGATGGCCACGCCGATGAGGATGACGAGACCGGAGGCGAGCTGGGCGGTGGAGAGAGTTGTCCCGAGCCAGAGCCATTCGATGGAGGCACCGATGGGCGCGGCAAGACATTGGGACAGCAACAGGGTGGGCCGCGAACCCAAGCGCGGCAGCGCCTCGTAGAAGGCGAGGTCACCGAGTCCAAAGCCCACGAAGCCGCTCCACAGGAAGAACCGCAGGCCGGCGCCGCCGAGTCCTTTTCCAAATCCGTAGGCCCAAATCGCGAGAAGCGCGGTCGCCAGACACAGCCGCGTGAGATTCGCGACCGGGCCGCCGAGATGGTGCGTCGAGCGTGTCGCGCAGACGACGGAAACGGACCAGAGAAGGGTGGTGAGGATGGCGGGGAACATTGGGCCAACGACATAGCAGATGGCTCGCGCCAAGACAAGCGCCGCTCGCGATGGTTGGGAGACTTACTCCTTGGAGATGCCGACGTAGGGCGGTTGACCTGGCAGTTGCTGGACGATCATGGTCAACTCATATTTCTGGGAGAGCAGCCAGAGCGCCTGACGGCGGGTGATCTGACTCGCGTGGAGGGTGACCTTGAGCGACTCCACCGGCGCATCCGCTCGCGTGACCGCGATCCTCAGCCCGGAGAACGCGTCCGTCAGCGGCAGATGAATGATTCGGACCTCGGCCAAATCGACATCGACAGATGTATCCAGCCACTGATTCCACGATTTGTCGGATGACGAGAGAAAGTCCTGCGGCGGGTGAATCATCGTGGCGCAAGAGACCGCCAGCAGAACGAGAAACAGTGGAGGGACGACGCGCGCGATCCATGTTTTCTTGGCACGATTGAAGATCCGGATCATAAGTTCAGTCGCTGGATGATATCACATCGGCGCAAGTCACGGATGAGGACTATTGAGCTGTTCCTTCAGTTCCTGTTCGCCGCTCGGAGTGAACGGGTGAATCTGGTGACTGATAATTGGCGCCTTTTGCCTGGTCTGATCCGCTTGCCGATTGCGCAGATCGTTCACTTTGTCCGCCGTCGCCCGCTTGGCGGTGAAGTTCACTTGCGGGAGCGTGGGCTCCTGAACGGTGGACATGTCGAGCGATTTGAGGTTGACCTGGTTCAACTTCATTCGTTGCAGTTGGAGATCGCCCTTCGAGAGCGGCGACGTCGTCGACCCCGGGCGAGTTGGCTGGGCGACCGTCCCGTAATGCAGCTCGCCAAAGGTGACAGTCTTGCCGCTGACGTCGGCCTGTTTGTGGTAATCAATCGGCTTTTTTATCTGCTCCAGCACCTGGGCGGATGATAGCGCCGGCAGAAGCGCGGCCAGCGTGATCAACAAAAGTGCATGCCTGAAGCTCATGGTGCCGTATAGTATTTTTCGTGCGGATGAGAGGTGTTGAACCTCCACGTCCTCTTAACACGTGTGGCGCTCTCAAACGTGACTCCAAGCGTACCAAGACGGCCAACCGTAGGCAAGCCGAAGAAATCTACCACTCTTGGGAACTCGCAGCGGGCCGTTTGCTGAAACATCGCAATCTTTGGGTTCTTTCCAAAGCGACCATCCATCTGTTAGGGTGCGTGTCAGAGGTGCCAGGTGAAAATCCGCGAATTAATGCAGTCCAACGTCGTGACGATCCGTGAGGACACGCTTGCCAAAGACGCGTATGAGTTGATGCGGACTCACCGCCTCCGCCACTTGCCGGTCGTCAACAGGGACAATCAACTCGCGGGCATTGTTTCGGACCGCGATCTTCTGAATGTCGCCGTCATCTTCAAGAAGCACCCCCAGAGCCCCGAAGAATATCACATCGACGACGCGCTCACAGCCCGCGATGTGATGACGGCTGAGCCCGCCACGGTTTCGCCCGATCACGATCTGGGCTTGGCACTCGACTTGATACTGGGTCTGGCCATCAGCAGCCTTCCCGTCATCGAGGGCGGCAAGCTCGTCGGAATCATCACCAACACCGATTTGTTGCTTTTGCTCAAAAAACTGTCGAAAACTCTCTAGCCGCCCGGCGCGGCAGAGGTCAGTTTAGTATGCCGTTACGGAGGTCATCGGCTATGAAGACAAGAAAGCTTGGTAAAAACGGCCCGAACGTTTCCGCCCTGGGTCTTGGCTGTATGGGCATGTCCGAGTTCTATGGATCGCAAGACGATGCCGAATCCATCGCCACCATCCATCGGGCGCTCGATCTGGGGCTCACCTTTCTCGATACCGCCGACATGTACGGCTGCGGCAAGAACGAGCGCCTCGTTGGCCAGGCCATCCAAGACCGCCGCGCGGAAGTTTTCCTTGCGACCAAGTTCGGCAATGTCCGGGATGAACAAGGGAAATTCATCGGCGTCAACGGCCATCCGAAGTATGTCCACTCCGCCTGCGACGCGAGTTTGCGTCGGTTGGGCGTTGATGTCATCGACCTGTACTACCAGCATCGGGTCGATCCGAATGTCCCCATCGAGGACACCATTGGGGCCATGAGCGAGCTCGTCGATGCCGGTAAAGTCCGCTGGCTGGGGATGTCCGAGGCCGCCCCTGCGACCCTTCGTCGGGCTATGAAGATTCATCCAATTGCGGCGCTGCAAACCGAATACTCGCTTTGGACGCGGGACGTGGAAGCGGAAATTTTGCCAACCTGCCGGAAATTGGGCATCGGGTTCGTACCCTACAGTCCGCTCGGTCGCGGGTTTCTCGGCGGGAAGATCAAGGCCGCCGGGGATTTGGAGCAAGGAGATTGGCGACTGAACATGCCCCGATTTCAAGGAGAGAACCTGCGGCGCAATGTGGAGATCGCCAGCCGGGTGGAATCCCTGGCGAAGAAGAAGAAATGCACCCCCGCCCAACTCGCCCTGGCGTGGTTGCTGGCGCAAGGCGAGGACATCGTCCCAATTCCCGGCACCAAGCGCCGACAATACCTGGAGGAAAACATTCAGGCCGTGGAGGTCGGGTTGACGCCAGCGGAACTCAAGGAGATCGACGAGAAGCTGCCGCTGGGCATGACAGCGGGCGACCGGTATCCCGCTGAAGCGATGAAGGCTGTGAACCGGTAACAGTGAGCCCTTGGGGGCGAACCCTTACACGCCCAAGAAACGATGTTTGCATTATCGAATTGTTCAAGACAGGAGGCCAGCAATGAAGGAATTACCAAAACTCATACTATCCGTGGTTGTTGTCGGATGCATATTCAGCACGACATTCATTCTGGCGGACGACCTCAAGTCAATTCAGTTGCCGCCGCCGCAGACCGAAATCGGCAAGCCGCTGATGCAGGTGTTACAGCAGCGCCAGTCGTCCAGGAGCTTTGATTCCAAGCCACTGCCGCGGCAGGAACTCTCCAACCTTCTCTGGGCAGCGGATGGCATTAATCGACCGGACTCCGGCAAACGAACTGCGCCTTCCGCGATGAACTGGCAGGAGGTCGATATCTACGTCGCCCTGCCGGAGGCGCTCTATCTGTACGAGGCCAAAACGCACACCTTGGTGCCGGTGGTGGGCAAAGATCTCCGGGACGCCACCGGGAAACAAAGCTTCGTCAAGGACGCACCACTGAATCTTGTGTATGTTGTCGATTTTGCCAGGATACAGAATGCCTCCGAGGACGACAAACGGCTCTACAGTGCTGCCGACGTTGGGTTCATCGCCCAAAACGTCTACCTGTATTGTGCCTCCCAAGGGCTGGCGGTGGTGGTTCGAGGCTCGGTTGACAGGACGATGCTGTCACCGTCAATGAAGTTGCGTTCCGACCAGAGGATTGTCCTGGCGCAAACTGTCGGATACCCCAAGTGAATCCGATTGTGCACGACGGCTGACCGCTTTCCATTTGTCGCGTTCCGCATCCTCAACGGTAAGATTTACACACACCTTCCGAAGCGACGGCCTCGCGTCTATCGCGGCTTCCTCGCTGGCGACGGTTGCGGTCCGTGGTGATTTGTTTCGCGAACCCCTTTCTGTCTGTCCGATAGTCTTTGCCCGCCGAAACCCCGCCGCTATCGAATGGACTACCTACAGAAACCCTTTGGAGATCGGCTGGCAGGGCGAAGGGATTGACCCCTCAAGGAGTAATGGCAAACCGATAGAACCCTTGCGGCTGCATCGCGCCACCCAAGTTAGTCAGTGACAGCAAGCCGCCAATGCTATTGGTCATAGCTACACCACCGACATTGCTCCAATTGCTCAGGGTCAGCGAATCGCTGTACTGCAACTGATAGGTCTCGCCGGCTACGGAGGGGATGGTGACAACGAGGCTGGTACCCATCATTTTGATCCCGCTAATTTGATTGGCTGGAGGATTGAGGGGAACCGTGAGCCGGAACACAGTGCCGTAGTTGCCATTCGTTCCGCCCTGGTAGGTCGTTCCGTAGAAATTCCCATCACTGCCCTGCACCAACCCGGCGTATGGATTGGCCCCATCGCCAACGCTAAACGAATGAAGAGTCGTGAGGTCGCCGCTCGGACTGATCCGAAATACGGTGCCAGAACCGCTCGGTCCCGACCCCGACCCCGATGTCGTGCCATAGAAATTGCCGTCGCTGCCTTGCACAAGCCCGGCATCCGGATTGCCCCCATCGCCGCAACCAGTGAACTCCCAGAGGTTCGTCAGGTTGCCGGTCGGACTGATGCGGAACACAGTGCCGATGCCGCTCGCGCTGCCCTGGGAGGTCGTCCCGTAGAAATTGCCATCACTCCCCTCCACCAGCGGGGCGTATGAATTGGCCCCATCCAAACCGTTGGTGAATGACCAGAGTTTCGTCAGGCTGCCACCCGCACTGATTCGGAACACGGTGCCGTAGGCACTCGGGCCCGACCCCGATCCGTAAGTGGTGCCATAGAAATTACCATCACTGCCCTGCACGAGCCCGGCGGATGGATTGGCTCCGTCTGTGCCACCGGTAAACGACCACAGGTTCGACAGGTTTCCGGTGGGACTGATCCGGAATACGGTGCCGTTCCCACTGGGACCCGACCCTGCCCCGTATGTAGTCCCATAGAAACTGCCGTCGCTGCCCTGCACCAGTCCCGCATCTGGATTGGCTCCGTCTGTGCCGCCGGTGAACGACCACAGGCCCGTGAGGCTGCCACTCGCACTGATCCGAAATACCGTGCCGTAGGGGCTCCGTCCCGATCCAGACCCCGACGTCGTGCCGTAGAAATTGCCGTCGCTGCCCTGCACCAGTCCTGCATTTGGATTGGCTCCGTCTGTGCCACCGGTGAACGACCACAGGTTCGATAAGTTCCCGCTGGCACTGATCCGAAACACGGTGCCGTTGGCGCTCGGGCCCGACCCCGATCCGTAGGTTGTGCCGTAGAAATTGCCATCGCTGCCCTGCACGAGCCCGGCTGATGGGTTGGCTCCGTCGCTGGCGCCCGTGAACGACCACAAACTGGTCAGGCTGCCGCCGGTCAGGCCCCCGTTCACCGCGAAATTGGCTATCAGCGTCTCATTACTGACCGCCGTGAGAGTGTAGCACGCCGAAGTGCTCACAAGGTTCCCGTTCAGCGTCCAGTTCGCGAAGCTGTAGCACGAGTTCGCGCGCGCACAGACCGTCGCGAGTGACCCGCATGTCACGGGTCCACCGCCACTCGTCGAGCCGCCACCAGAAGGTGAACTACTGGTGGTAATCGTTCGATAAGTGAAACCGAACTCGAAATTGGCTGCCAGTATTTCACTATTCGTTGCCGTGAACGTGTAGCAGGCCGACGTGCTGACCACGCTGCCGTACAGCGGCGCCCAGCCCGTAAAGTTGTAGCAGGGGTTCGGTGTTGCGCACACCGTCACGGCGGAGCCACACAGCACCGTCCCGCCGCCGCTGGTGGAACCGGCGCCAGTCAAAACATTCGTCGTCGTGATTGTGCACGAGGTCGGCACGAAGTTGGCCGCCAGCGTTTCATTGCTGGTCGCCGTGAACGTGTAACAAGCCGAGGTGCTGACGACGTTACCGTACAGTGTCCAGTTCGCGAAGCTGTAGCACGGATTAACCGCCGCACACACCGTCACGTTGGAGCCACACCCCACCGTGCTCCCACCACTGGTCGATCCACCCCCGGCAGGCGAACTGCTCGTGGTGATCGTGTCCTGGTTCGGCGAGAAATTGGCGACGAGGGCCTCATTCGTCACCGGAATGAACGCGTAGCAGGCGGAGGTACTGACCACATTGCCGTTCCGCGTCCAGTTCGCGAAGGTGTAGCAAGCGGCATTGACCGAAGCGCACACGGTCACATTGGAGCCGCACGGCACCGTCCCGCCGCCGCTGGTGGAACCACCACTTCCAGGCGAACTGCTGGTGCTGATGTTATACGTTATCGGCGTGAAGTTGGCCACCGACAGCGAGTTGAAGAAGACATCGTGGGGCGGGTCGGCACCGTTGTCATTGTTGAACAAGGCGATGCTGCCCAGTGTGCTGCTCGGCGTGCCGCCCAGTGTGCCGCTGATGGTATTGGTCGAGCTGCTTCCGTACGTAATGATTGTCAGCGTATAGCTATCATTCGTGCCCAGTGCGAAGATCAGATGCATGCCTGAGTACGTCAATGGCACGCCGCTGTCGTACGCACCAGCCGCGTCAACGACCGTATAATCGGCGCTGCCACCGGCCAGGTAGAACTGGAGGCGGGCACCGGTGGTGTAGTCGGCAGGGCTGTTCGCGGCGTCACCGTTGCGCAGCGTGAATCCCACGGCCGAGCCAGACACGTCGTTGAGGCCGTTGTCCATATCGATCAGGATTTGCCCGCCCGGCTGCAGAGAGCCGATGGCAAATGACCGATACGCTGCGGCGATGTTCGCGCTGCTGCAAGAGACGTCGTTGGCGTAGATCCCCCACGACTCGCCGCTGACGTCGATTCCGGGCGGCGCATGAGGCGAACTCGCGATCGAGGCGGAGACGAAGAACCCGTTGCAGGCCCCGTTCGTCGTGGTCTCCAGCAAGATCCACGGGCCGAACCCGCTTCCGCCATTGAGACTGTTGGTCCAGCTCCCTGAGGCGTATACGGGATCGGCGGCGTTGTCAGTCGCCAAGGACCCCTGGCCGTTCACAAAATTCGCGACGACAGCCTCATTACCCGTCACGGAAAAACTATGGCAGGCGGACGTACTGAGAATGCTGCCATTCTGAGACCAGTATAAGAAGTTGTAACAGGCATTTGGCGTGGCGCAGACGGTGACGTTCGACCCGCAGTTTACCAAACCTCCGCCACTGGTCGTGCCCCCCGCGGGAGGTGAGGAACCGGTCGTGACCGTGTTGGTGGTATACGTCACGAAGAAGGTGTCGAACGGCGCATAAAGCGAATTGGTGCTGACGGAATCCACCGCGTTCGTCGACAGACGAACCATATTCGTGGTGAAAACTGGCCACGCGGCGCTCGGAGTAAACGTCATGGTCTCGTGGACTGTGTCCCACGTGAATGTGCCCGTGGTTGCGGGTGTAACGGAAAACGCGGCCTGAACCGAATTGGTATTCATCGGCTTGCTGAACTGCAGCACTATCGGTGCGGAGCCCGCGACGCAGGTCTCCGCGTGCGTTGGGCTTTGTCTAACAACGACGGGGTCGAGCGGCAGCACCTGCGACTGGGCGATATAGATTTTGGCGGTCATGCCGGGCACGGTAATCTGCGGAGTGGCGTTGGTTCCAAAGGCGGTGGTGACGACGATGGTGTCGTTGGTGTTGAGCAAATTGACGAGGATGGTGCCCGGGGAATACGTGGTCGGACGATTCGTCAGCGTCTCGCTCGAAGCGGCGGTATTGAAGCAGACGAACACTTCCTGATTGCTGAGCACACGGGAGTAGGCAAACAAGCCGGGCCCGTTCGGGTCGTTCCAGAGATTATTGTGGACACCCGTACACAAGGCCGGATAGAGCCGGCGGAAGTTGTTGAGCTTGGCCACTTGTTGGAAGAGCGGTTGCGTCTCGTTGAAATTATCGCCCAACACCGGAATTTGGGGTTGCCAGGCGCCCGCGAACATGTCTTCGCGGTTGTCGTTGTTGTTGTCGTCACCGGCAAACGCCTGCTCTGTGCCGTAGTACAGACTGGGAATGCCACGCGAGGTGTAGAGGAACTGCAGGGCCACGGTCAAATTGTTGGTGTTGCCATTGGCATTGCCCGAACTCAGGAAACGCGCGTTGTCGTGGTTGTCAAGGAACGTGACCATTCGATAGCAGGAGTTGGAATCGTAGTAGGTGTCGAGGTTATCGTAGTGGTTTTCGATCTGCGCGGTATTGCCGTCGGCGTTGGCAAACACCGAGTTGATGCAGTTCAGATACAGCGGATAATCCAACATCGCATTGAACATGAATGGCCCGCCGTCTTCGCTGCCCGTGTAGGAACCCACCTGCTGTTCGTCGGTGCTGAATGCCTCGCCGAACATGAAGAAATTGGATTTGCCAATCGACGTCCCGTATTGATGAAGCTGCGGACACCAGTACTGCCAGAAGCCGTAGTCCACGTAGATCGCCGTGTCCACGCGGAACGCATCGAAATCAGCGAGGCCAACCCAGTTGGTATAAACGTTCATCAGATTGGTGCGGACGTAGGTGGTCTCCGTGGCCAGATCGTTCAGCCCATCCAATTGTCCGAGCAGAATCTCCTGCTCCGTGGCCGACCCTTGGATATCGCCATTGGTGTGGAAAATGGTTGATAGCAGCGGCGGGATGACGTTGGTCGGATTGAAGGGGAACGCATGCTGGTTGTTGATGTTGCTGTACTGGATATTGTACCCGGCGGGCGGCGCCACCCAGTTCGGCCAACCCGGGTCAGTGCTGGTGATCAGGTTCCCCATATGATTGCACACGATGTCGAGGATGACTTTGATGCCCCGGGCGTGCGCGGCCTGGACCATGTTCGAGAGATCCGTCATCGTGCCCCAGTGTGGCGCCAGTGTGTAGAAGTCCTGCGCCGCGTAACCGTGATAGGCGGAACTGCCGTCGCCAATGTTCAGCGGGATCGGTGAAATCCAGATGGCGGTGGCCCCAAGCGCTTTGATGTAATTCAGTTTGTCTTGAATCCCTTGGAAATCCCCGCCATGAATGCCGGCATTGTAGGTCGGGTTGTAGGGCGAGCCGCGACTGGCTTCCACGTTGTCGTTCGATGGATTGCCGTCGTAATACCGATCGGTGATGATTTGGTAGATGTTCTCGTTTCGCCAGTCCGTGGGCGACGGGTAATGCTGGGCTTGCGCGGCGGTGGCGAGCGAAAGCCCGAGAACGATGAAGAGGTGTCTCATCGCACCGGTCGCCCCGGACAAAATGTTGTGGGATTGGTTACGATGCGGGGGTCAGCGGGCATGACAGCCTGAGACAGCAAAATTCGAGGAAGGATCAACGCGCGACCAAACCATCGTGAGTTCAACTTCAACAGTTCACCTTCGAAAGTCCCCGATACCGCGTAACCCTTATAGCAACAAGGCGGCGGAATGCAAGATAACACTCTTCCGTACCCGGCGCCGCATCTGCCGGCCCCGCTAGTGAGCGAGATCAAACGACTACCTAACCCCCCGCGCCGAGCACCTTGCTTCTCCAGCGCCGCAAATCGCCTCTTGGACATGGGCGAACACGGACGGATTTGTTTACGCCTTCGTGTTATGCTTTTTGAGCAAAAACAGAAGAACCACCGTTTTTACGGTGGTTCTTGAGTTGGTGCGGACGAGAGGAGTTGAACCTCCATGACCTTTCCGCACCCATGATTTACGTTTTTCCTAACAAATATACACACTAATGAACGCGCTTGACACCCGTGACGTTATGCCTTAGCGTTATGCAAATTTCAACAGGAGCGTGACCAATGGCAAGCGTCCACAAACAACCGGGAAAACCCTTCTGGTATTGCGCGTTCACTACCAAAACTCCTGACGGCGTTGTCCAACGCCACTTTAAGAGTACCAAGACGGCCAACCGCAGGCAAGCAGAAGAAATCTGCCGCTCTTGGGAGCAGGCAGCGCGACAAGCCAGCAACGGCAGACTGACGCCGGAGGCGGCGCGGGACGTGATCGCCCGTGGAGTGTCCGACATCTTCACCGCTGCCAACGCCGAAGACCTTCCGGGCGCGAGTGTCCGTGGCTGGTGCGAGCAGTGGCTTGAAGGCAAGAAGATCGAGAGCGCGCCCGACACCGTGGAGCGATACCGCTGCGCGTTGGACAGCTTCTTTCAGTTTCTCGGCCCGAAGTCAGAGAAAGACCTGACGCTACTGCGGCCCCTGGATGTGACGCGCTTCCGCGACCAACTGGCGAAAACAAAGAGCCGAAACACCGCCAACCTCTGCATTAAGGTTCTGCGGGCTGCGTTCAATGCCGCCATGAAATCGGAATTGATCGGCACCAATCCCGCAAAGGCCGTGGACAAGTTGAAGCTGCAAGGCGAGAGCGCCCGCCGTCCGTTCACTGTAACGGAGTTGAAGCGCGTGCTGGATACGGCCAAGGGCACCGAGTTTTACGGGCTGGTGTTGTTCGGCACTTTCACCGGCCAACGGCTCTCCGACGTGAAAAACCTGACGTGGCGACAACTGGACTTGCAGGCCAACACCGTTTCCTTCGTCACAGCCAAAACGGGCCGACGCCTGACGCTGCCGCTCTTGAAGCCGTTGCAAGAGTACATCGTCACGCTGCCGTCCAGCGACAACCCCGACGCCCCGCTGTTTCCGAGACTGGCCGCAAGCGACCCCGCGACCGTGAGCAATGCCTTCTATGACGAAGTGCTGGTGGACGCTGGACTAGCAACAGCGCGCACCAAGAAAAACACCGGCAAGGGCCGACACGCGGCGCGCAAGGTAGCTCCCCTCACCTTCCACAGCCTACGCCACTTCTTTGTCAGTCAGTTGAAATCTGCCGGGCTGGCCGACACGATGACCATGCAGATCGTTGGCCATGCCAGCGAAGACATTCACCGTCAATACGCACACTTGGACGTGGAAGACCTACGCCGTGCGATGGAAGGCAAACTGCCGGACGTGACGAAGGCGGCGAAGTGAACCGCGCGCAAAAGACGAAAGGGGGCGGGTGGACGCGCCGACCGTTGACGGAGCAATACTTACTTGACGCATACAAACCCCTTGCCGATTCGTATGTGATGAGCTTTCCCGGATGTTCCACGCCCGAGCAGATTGAGGACGTGATCATGTCCAATCCAGAAGAATTGATGCCGCAAGTCATGGCGATTGGTGGCTTTCCCGGCGCTGCTGGCAACGACTCCCGTGAGTTTCTTGAGCTGCCGCGCGTTCGTAGATTTCTTACCGGGCTATACGTCGTGGCGCATCACGGCAGAAAGGGTGATTGGCGGGCGCACGCTGCGAAGGATTTACTCACCAAACTTGTGCCCAAGCGCAAAGGCGGTAGTCCCACCGATCTTCGTGAGAACGTCAGGGGCACTTTCAGAAACGAGCTTCGGGATGCAAAATCAGTATTGACTCCTGAGTGCAAAAGATTCGTCATGCAAAGACTGAAAGCCCTCGCGAACATTGCGGAGATGTCCGAGGGGAAATTTGGCTTCCAGAGCTGTCTCGAATTCGTCGGCTGCTTACTACAGAAAAATATCGGCTATGGCTATTCTGTTACTGACGACCACATACGCTACTTGCACCAATGCGCCGTTCGTCACACCCGAATTGATCCTCGCTCGCACGCGATAGATTGCACGGCCAAAGTGTACGGCGTTTCGACGCGTCATGTGCGCAAGATCGTAATGGACATTCGGTAGCGGCATTCGGAACACTCCTGTGGAGTGTTCCCCCGCACTACCCATCACGACTCCACAGACCATCGTAACGTGGTGTCATGCGAGCACAACTGCATTCCAAGTGCACCGCCACCGAGGAAAGAACGGCGGCACCGATTGCGCCCGGTGAAAGTGGCGTGGCACTTCCTGAGTTCGGACGAATCCCTGATGTTCAACGCCTCTTCGGGTTGAAACGCGGATTCGTTTATCAACTCATCGGCGAGGGGAAGATCAAGAGCGTCTGTCTTCGGAGGCCAGGAGCGAGGACTGGCTGTCGGCTAATCCACTTGCAGAGTGTCCGTGATTTTCTCCACAGCGAAATGGAGCGCGGCACGAAAACGGAGTCAAAATGAGCACCCCCATAAATGAGAAGTCGAATTATCTGCTGTTGGCAGACGTGATGCGCCAGGCTTTACGGTTTTACAAATTGAATCGTAACGGTTGGGTGGTGTTGGACGTGATACTCGATCATTCGTTCCGGGTTGGCTTGCCAAGCGCACGATTCCAAACCCAAGAGCCGTTGCTCATCCTATGCGCTATGACGATGAACCGAATGAGTGAAACTCTCAATGATCTGGTCACGAGCCGCATATGTATCCGGGAAGGAATTGCCAAGGGCCCATTTAGGTTGAAGCCGAACCCGGACTGGTATGACTGGCAGTTGCCAGCGGCTTGTCCGAAGTATCTCGACAAACAGTATGTAGCAAGCCTGGTGGGATACGTCGCTGTCATGACGGACGGCATCTGGGTGGCTGAACCAGTACCGAAGGTGGACCCCGTGGTAGCAGCCGCCCAAGCGTACGCTCGCGGAGAGGGTGGGCGGGCGGTGTTCCCTGGCGAGAAAAACGTCACGCATGAGGATGTAGCAGGCGGGTCTGCATCATCGACAAGGCCACGCGGGCGGCCTCCTCGCGTGCTTTCACCAGAAGAGGTCGCTGCGGAAAATGAAGCGCGCGCGGCGGCTGCACGGGCGACATCGGAAGAGAACCAAGGCTATGCTGCGCGGTTGTTTCCGGAATGGGACGCTCACAGGCGAGAGCCATACATTGAGGCACTCATTGCGGACTGGGGAAACGCGGTAGTGTTCCAAGCGCTACAGCACGCCCAGGAGAGCCGGAAGCCGATCAAGCGGCCTTGGGGATTCCTGAAGATGTTATGCCGTGAGCTCGGAAAGCCTAAGCCACCGCCCAGCGCGTAGTGTCAATTCCATCCAATCACAGCATGTACTGTGTCTAGCGTGCGTCTGACGATGTGCGATCCCTTAGGTTGACAGGCACTTCAAGTGTGCTACTGGACAGACGACAACCCCCCACACCCAAATTCTGCTTCCAACCGGCGGAAGCAGGATTTATTTCCCATCTCCATCCGGTGGTTATCCGGTATACATAGGCCATCGAAGCCATCGCCATCCGGAGGATGGGTGAAGGAGGGTTGTTCCAACCAAGTGGAACGAGCCGACACAGTGCGACCACGGAAACAACGCTTCGAATGAGATGGAGCGGCCTGCCGTTGTGGGGGAACAGAACGGTTTTGAGGCGGAAGCGCGTGGTTTTGCGGGTGAAAGCGCAGTGGTTTCGGTGTGAGGCAGGATGGTTTTGAAGAACGTCACTCGTTGCTTTGCAAGCAGTTACGTCAAAAACGCACCTTGATTTGCAAGCACTTACATCATTTTCAGGGCTAGAAGTGTGGTTGCAATAGGGTGCTGGTGGAATCGGAGGAATGTGGTTTGACTGACGGGACGGAAAATCGCGGACGTGAATGTCGGTTGCGGTGCTGTCCGTTTGCCCGCGCTAAAAGCCGTGCCGTTATCGCTGCCTGCCCCGTCAGTGAGTGAGATCAAACGACCTCTTCCAATGAAGCGCGCCATTCATCCTCAGCGCCGCAAATCGGCTCTTGGACATGGGCGAACACGGGCGGATTCGTTGTCACTTACTCTTTAATCGGGCCGCGCGACGAATCCAACTGCTCTTCCAACCCTGCGGCTGGGTTTTGTACTGCCGGAAGCACGGGTTGCGGGGGATGCGCAGTCGCTCACGCGGCATCGGATACGTCACTCCTTGGCACGGTTTGATCTCGGTCACAGGTCACAATCTTGCGCGGTTCGGAACTCGTGGCAAGCATGCATCCAACCGTCTCGGTTTCTGGCGCTGAGTCATAACGGGCAGGCTGCGCGACCGTTTCTCGAAACTCTTGCCTGTGTCGTGACTGCGGACTACACTCGCCCTGCGAGGATCTCCAACGGCAAAACAACGCTGTCTTTACGGGTATGAGCACACAGTTACATGAAGTCGCTGATTCGGTGGTCCTGGTGGGTCCGCAGTTCAGCGAACCGATGCGCGTACTCGGCAATCCGACTATCGGGGAAGGCTTTGTTCTCGTGAATCTGGTCGGGACACGCACCAACTCGTTCAAAGGAGGTGTCACTCTCACAAAGCAAGACCTAGGTTCTATTCAGATCGAGCGCAAGGAAGCCGTCTTTGGCGGCAACCCCCGGCTGGTGAAACTCGGGCTCGAATCGCTCCGCATTTCGCTGGCACAGGAGTACGATCCCTTTTTCGGCCTGTCCATCTCACGGGTTGATCCACTGCCACACCAACTCGATGCTGTTTACAACCACCTGCTCAAGTCGGCCCGCGTGCGATTCCTGTTGGCCGACGACGCGGGTGCCGGCAAAACGATTATGGCTGGCCTGCTGCTCAAGGAACTCAAATTGCGTGGACTGGTCGAGCGCGTGCTCATCGTTTGCCCGGCGAATCTTGCCTTCCAGTGGCAGCGTGAAATGGCCGATCGTTTTCAGGAGACCTTCCACATCCTGCGCGGCAGTGACCTGCGCGTTCAGTACGGTGTCAATCTGTGGAACGACAAGCCGCAAATCATTACGTCGATGGACCTGGCCAAGCGCGATGAAATCCTTCCGAGCGTCCGTCAAGCTGAGGACTGGGACCTGGTCATCGTGGACGAAGCCCATCGCATGTCGGCACGGGACGCCGAGCACAAGAGCGAGCGGTACAGACTCGGTGAACTTCTGCGGGAAAAGACCGCCCACTTCCTTCTGTTGACCGCCACGCCGCACAAAGGCGACCCGGTGAATTTTAGCCTGTTTCTGCAACTGCTCGACCAAGAGGCCTATGCCGACGTGAAATCCATCCATGACGCGATGGAACGCCGTGAAGCCGCGTGCTATCTGCGGCGCACCAAAGAAGTCATGCTCAATTTCCCCAAGCCGCAGCCAGACGGCACATGGAAGGCCGTCAGGTTGTTCAAGAAGCGCATTCCGAACACCGTCGCGTTCTCCCTTGACGGTGACGAGATGGAACTCTACAGGGCGGTCACGCAGTACGTCCAGCGTCAGTCTGCCCGCGCTGCTGAATCCGGCGACGAGCGCCGCGCGCGTGCGATCGGGTTCATCATGGCGATGTATCAGCGCCGCATGGCCAGTTCCACCCACTCCTTGAAACAGTCGTTGATTCGTCGGCAAAAGGGACTAAAGGAACTTCTCGAAATGGCCAACCAGCTCGGCGAAATCCCCATGCCCGACATCCCAACCGAGGAAGAATGGGAGGAAATGGACGACGCCGAGCGCGAAGCCAAGGAGCGCGAACTGGAACGCGCCACTCTCGCCCGCCGCAAGTCGGACTTGGAGCAGGAACTCAAAGAAATCGCCGAACTCATCGCTCAGGCGCAGCGCGTCGAAGATGGTGGCCACGAACTCAAACTTCGCCGTCTCAAGGAGCAACTGACGGAACAGGGAATCTTTACCGATCCCGATCTGCGCCTCCTCATCTTCACCGAATACAAGGACACGCTCGACTACCTTGTCCGCAAACTGCGGGAGTGGAGACTGACCGTCGGCCAAATCCACGGCAGCATGAAACCCGGCAGCCGAGACGAGGAAGGCTCACGGCTCTGGGCCGAACGCAATTTCTGGGAGTTGAAGACGCAGGTGCTTGTTGCCACGGAAGCCGCTGGTGAGGGTATCAACCTCCAATGTTGCCACATTCTCTTCAACTACGACATCCCGTGGAATCCGAATCGGCTGGAACAGCGTATGGGCCGCATCCATCGCTACGGCCAGACCAAGGACTGTCTCATTTTCAACTTCTTCGCCCAAAACACGGTTGAGGGCAGAGTGCTTCACAAGCTGTTGGAAAAGCTCCAGCTTATCCGTGATGCTCTGGATGAGGACTCGGTGTTCAACGTAGTCGGCGAAGTGTTGCCGTCGAACCAAATCGAGCGCCTGCTGCGCGACTTCTATGCGGGTAAACTGAGCGCCGACGACATCGAAGCCCGGCTTGAAGTCGAGGTACGCGAGGAAGATTTCCGCAAGATTTGTCAGTCGGCACTGGAAGGCTTGGCGAAGAAAAACCTGAACCTGCCGATGCTCATCGAGCGCCGGGCGTTGGCGCAGGAGCGACGGATCGTCCCCGAAACCGTCGCTCGGTTCTTCGAAGCGGGAGCCAAAGAGGCGGCGATGCCGTTGACGGCGATCACTGGCGTCGAACGCGCTTTCAAGGTCGGTAGGATTCCGACGGCGCTCTACGACCAGACTCGCGGCCACGACTGGAAGCTCGCACAGCTTGCCAAGGGCTACGACCGAATCTGCTTTGACCGAGGCACCCTTGAGGCGGACGCTCGGCTAGAATGGGTAACACCGGGTCATCCGTTGTTTGAAGCCGTGCGCCGGCAAGTGTGGGAACACACCCAGCCGCAGCTTCGCCAGGGCGCGGTCTTCTACGAACTGGAGCGGGAGCAAAACGGGCTATTGGAATTGTTCATCGCTGGCGTTGCGGACGGGACTGGCGACATTCTGCATCGTCGCCTGTTCCTTGTCGAAACCAACGCCGACGGTACCCGCCGCCTGCGTGACCCCAGTTACCTGCTCGACCTCATCGTGCCCGAAAAACAGCCGCGGCTGTTGCCCGCGCTCCCCACGGAGGATGCGCGGTCGCAGACATTCTTGTTCGAGAAAGGGCTGCAGCCATTCCAGAAAGAAATCGCCGACGAACGCGAACACGAACTGGACCTCATTGAGCGCAGCGTCCGTACCTGTTTCGAGGAACTCATCGCGAAGCGCGACGCCGTGCTAGCCAAACACCTGATGGCGCAGGAACGCGGCGACCCCACAGCTATCGGCCTCGCCGAACTCGAAGCGCAGAAACTTCAGGAACTCCAACGCCGCCGCGACCAGCGGCTGAACGAAATCGCCCGGCAGCGTTCGCTGTCCCTGCAGGGTGTCGAGCGCATCGGCTTGGCGATGGTGCTGCCACATCCCGAGCGCCATGAACCTGCGAACACGCACCTCAAGACCGACCGCGAGACGGAACGCAAGGCCATTGTCACAGTCATCGCCTACGAACAAGCGCGGGGCTGTACCATCGAGGATGTTCAAGACCAGAATCTTGGCTTCGATCTCCGCAGTCTCCACCCGGTGACCGGCGAACTGCGCTTGATCGAAGTCAAGGGCATCGGCGCGGCGACAGGCACCATTTTTCTGTCGCCAAATGAAAAGCGCATCGCTGAAGATCGTCGTGACCTCTACTGGCTCTATGTCGTCACGCACTGCGACACGAAGCCGAAGCTGGAAGAGCCGATCAAAGATCCCGCCCGCTTCGACTGGCACGAAGTCAAAAAGGTCGAGCATTACCGGCTGGAGGTGGATGCATTGACGCAGCCGATGCGAGTGTGGGAGACCAAGCAAAACTATGAGGCTCATTAAGCAAATTAAAATCGAAGGGTTTAGGTCGATTCGGAGCGGCACTCTAAAGGGCATGGGGAGTTTCACGGCGTTTGCCGGTCTGAATAATTCTGGAAAATCGAATGTCCTGAGAGCGCTAAACGCTTTTTTCAGCGGTTACACAGATCCAGGCAAACCCGTGGACGTTGATGCCGATTACTTTCGCCCTGATCTTAGAAAGAGACGGAAGGCGAAGAAGATCCGAATTACGGTCACATTTGTCCTGTCAAAGACATTCAAGTTTCGACACAGCCTTGAATCCGTCGAACAGTTCTTGGGAAGGGGACCGTTTCGCATCACAAAGGAGTGGGTACGAAACGAAGTCCTGCCGGCGTATTATCTGAATGATGGCAATAGACTTGATCTCGAAGGGCGAGACAAAGTCGATAAATTCTTGCAGCTCATCAACTTCAGATATATTCCAAACCGGGTGCTGCCAATCGACGTGATTCGCGATGAACATCGGGCCCTGCGCGATGTTCTGACCAGGCAACTCGCGAGGCGTGCAACGGGACATGAGGCGGCATTCAAGGCTATTGCCGAGACATCCGGTAAGCTCCTTCGGGCTGTGGTGACCAGATTCCACGAGGCCTGTCCTAACGAGGGCGAGCCGCGACTTGCCACTCCGACATCATGGAGCGACATGGTGTTTGCCTTCGGGTATCGCTTGGCGCAAGGTGACGTAGAAATCGAAGATGCCTTCCAGGGCTCTGGAATCCAAAGTTTTCTCATGTTGGAGACGCTTTTCCTCATTGACCGCGATTATGGCCAGAGATTCGGATGGCGGCAGGCGGCGATATGGGCTGTCGAAGAGCCAGAATCATCGCTTCATTCTTCTCTGGAGGCTCGCGTTGCTTCCTATTTGAAAGCGATCTCGGCAGACCGAGCTTCTCGGCTTCAGGTGCTATGCACGACGCATTCGGATTTAATGATTCAATACGCAGACGAAACTATAGTCGTTGACCGGGCGAACAATGAGACTTCGTTCAAGGAACAAGACGACCCGAGAGAAGCGATCAATCATCTCTCGCGAGTTGGTGTTTCAAGGTGGACGCATCCGCTATTGTTCCACCCCCTCGACCCGCTAATCTTGGTAGAAGGGAAGTATGATCGCGCCTTTTTTTTGGCGGCGCTCAAGTTCATCGTCCCGACTCGAAAAGTTCGGATTTCGTACTTGGAAATGTTAGGGGATGGAAACAGAACCGGGGGCACTGACCTCTATAACTATGTGAGGGATAACGCCCAAGCCATCAAGTGTCGAAGACGAGATTCACCAGTGATCGTCGTTTTAGACTGGGACGCTCGTGGAAAAGCAACTGCGTATGAAAAACTTTTTGCGTCAGATGATCCATTTAAGGTGCTCGCATGGACGGACGCTACTTTTAATCCAAAGATCGGGAAGTCGTTCCACGGCATTGAGCGCCACTACTCCAATCGTCTGATCAAGAAGGCCGAGGATGACGGCGCTCGTATCGCTTGGGCGAAAGACGGAATCTGCACGGTTGAAAGGGAAGACTATGGGAAGGTCAAAGAGTTGCTGCATGAGATTGTGAAAACTGATCTCAAGGAGAGCGATTTGGCGAACGCAAGACCCTTCATCGAAGAAGTGCTTCGGACAGTGGGTGCGCTCTCATGACCCAGGTAATGCGCCGGCGCGGCGAACGCAGTGACGGCCTAATACCATGCCCGATTCTCGCGCCATATATCTCAATTCGCAACCCCGAGTTGGTGCGGGTTGGCTTCGACAAAATCCATGGTCCCTAAAGACTGCAAACGGCTGATTGAGGTGGATTTTCCGATTGCGGCGGTGTCGGCGCACTCGGCGCGGGAGAAATCCATTCGACATGGGCATCCGTCCACACTACATCTGTGGTGGGCGCGGCGGCCGCTGGCGGCTTGCCGGGCGGTGTTGCTCGGCCTGCTGTTGCCTGATCCGTGCCAGGCGCTTTGTCCTGCGGACTTCAAGAAAAAGGCGCGGGAGCTTCTGCCGCCTGTGGCCGGCAGGGTTGGGCCGAGCGATGAAGACTTGCAGCGTGCCCTTCTGAAATTCATCGGCGATTTTGCCAACTGGGATTTTGCGTCGAATCAGACATTTCTGGAAATCGGACGCGGGCTGGTCAAGGCGGCGCATCCTGAAGAAACGCCCGTCGTCGTTGACCCGTTTGCGGGCGGCGGGTCGATTCCGCTGGAAGCGTTGCGGCTGGGCTGCGAAACGTTTGCTAGCGACCTCAATCCCGTCGCATGTCTCATTCTGAAAACGCTGCTCGAAGACATCCCGCGTTATGGCAACGCGGACTTCAAACTCAAAGATGACAAGGGCAAGGACATTGTCGTTCACGGTCTCGCCGATGCGCTGCGGCACGTCGGCAAACAGGTCAAGCAAGCGGCAGAGAAGGAGTTGGGGAAATACTATCCCACCGACGAGGACGGTTCGCATCCCATCGCGTATCTCTGGGCGCGGACGGTCCGGTGCGAAGCCATTGGCTGCGGTGCGGAGATTCCGTTGATGAGCAGTTTCTGGCTCTGCAAGAAGGCAGGACGCAGATTAGGGCTGCGATACACGGTGGAGCGCCCGAAAAAAGGCAAGCCGGTCGTGCAGTTTGAAATGTTTACGCCAAAATCAGATTCCGCGCTGCCCGATGGAACGGTTCACCGTGGGGATGCGACGTGCTTGTGTTGCCATGTCGTGTTGCCTGCGGCGCGTGTTCGCTCCCAACTCACGACACAACGCGGCGGGGCGGACGTACAGTTCGACGCGAAAGGCAATCGTACGGGCGGCGCGTTGATGCTGGCGGTGGTGACGTTGCGTGAGGGTGCGTCGGGCAGGTTCTACCGGTTGCCAACGTCCGAAGACTACGCTGGTGTTTTTGCCGCGCAGAAAGCCGTCAGCAAATTGCCCCAGGGCACTGTGCCTGATGAGCCAATTCACGCAGAGGATACGCGGAACTTCTGGGTATGCAAGTATGGGCCGAGAGTCTTCGGGGACCTTTTGACCGCCCGCCAAAAACTGGCTTTGACAACGCTGTCACAGGGGGTGCGGACGTTACCGACTGAAGCAGAACGACAGTTCATGGCGTTGCTACTATCGAAATTCTCAGAGTTAGCGACAGCAAATTGTCCTTGGGAACCGGTTGCGGAATGCCCGAGGAAATTCTTCAATATGCAGGCTATCCCTGCCCGATGGGCGTTTGCGGAGGGTGTGGTGACCTCGGACGCGAGTGGAGGATTTGCAGTCTTGGTGGACAACCTCAGTGCAACCTTAGAGGCGATTGGATCGAAATGGTTCGTCGGGCAATCACAACTGGCAGATGCCTGTGCATCACCACTCTCAGACAAGACTTGTGGAATATGGTTTACTGACCCTCCCTATTACGATGCTGTCCCATACGCAGACCTGTCGGACTTCTTCTTTTGCGTGCTCAAGCGGACATTGCCAAAGCATCCATTGCTGCGCGACCCATTCGATGCCGAGAACCCGCTGACACCAAAGGTTCAGGAGGCGGTGCAGAACGTGCGGTCGATGGGATCGGACGGCAAAGTCAAAGACCGGGTGTTCTTCGAGCGTCAGATGGCGCGGGCATTTGCCGAAGGCCGCCGGGTCACGCGCGACGATGGATTGGCCTGCGTCGTATTCGCTCACAAATCAACCGAAGGTTGGGAGGCGCTGCTGTCCGGTATGTTGCAGGCGGGTTGGACTATCACTGCGTCGTGGCCGATTGCGACAGAGCAAGAGCATCGACCTCGTGCACGCGAATCTGCCGCACTCGCCACAAGCGTTCACCTCGTCTGTCGTCCGCGCGATCAGAACGCCGGCGTCGGTGAGTGGACGGAAGTGAAAGCGGCGATGGAGAAACGGGTTCGGGAATGGTTGCCGACGTTGACGAAGCATGGGGTGCGCGGGGCGGACGCGATTTTCTCGTGTCTCGGTCCCGCGTTGGAATCCTACAGCCGCTACGAGAAGGTGTTGACGCAAGCCGACCGCGAGGTGCCGTTGGGCGGCGACCCCGAAGCGAGCGAGCCGCACGAGCGCGGGTTTCTGGCGTACGTGTTCGAGACGCTGTCGAAGGAGGCGTTGCGGCAGGTGTTGGGCGACGCGCAGACGGAGGGCTACGAGGAGGACGCCCGTATGACCGCGTTGTTCCTCTGGACGCTGCAAACGACGAAGGCGAACGGGAACGGGAAGAAAGCTGTCGAGGTTGCGGAGGACGCCGAGGATGAAGGGGACGAGGAGAAGCCAACCAAGGCGGCCGGCGGGTTATCCATGCCGTTCGACACGTTCATCCGCATCACACGCCCGATGGGAATCCATTATCCCGCATTGGAAGGCCGCGTGATCGAGATCGAGAAAGGCGTGGTGCGGTTGCTGCCCGTGAAGGAACGGATGGAGGAATTGCTCGGCGAAGCCGCGAAACGCGGCGGCGCGGAGTTTTCGATTCAGGATTTGCGGCAGGGGGAGTTGTTTGCCCGTGGCGCAACGAAGTCGGAAAAGCCCGAGAGGGGGTCGGCGAAATCGGCGAAGCTGGACGCGGGAAAAGCGCGGGCGGAAGGCGAGTTGACGACGCTCGACCGAATCCATCGGGCAATGCTATTATTCAGCCTCGGACGGAGCGCGCTGTTGCGGCAGGTGTTGGAGGCGGAGCTTCAACAAGGTAAACGCTTCGAGCGTCTGGCCCTGTCCCTGAACGCTCTGTATCCGGAAAGCAGCGACGAGCGGCGGATGCTGGAAGGCGTCCAGTCGGCGATGAGGGGAGTCAAATGAGGCTCGTAAAAAGAACAGTCATACGCTAGGGTTTTTGAAATGACCGGTAATCCAATACGCATTCGGCGTTTGATCTTGAAGCGGTTCCGGAGCGTGCCAGCCGAAACGGTGAGCTTTTCCAATCCAACGTTTCTGGTCGGCAAAAATGGATCTGGCAAGAGCAACGTCGCGGATGCGTTTGCGTTTCTCAGCGAATGCATGGCCCTTCCATTGCAAGCTGTGTTTGACAAGCGGGGCGGGATCAGCATCGTCAGACACCGCTCGGGGAGCCACAGTTACCCGCCGAATCTTGGAATTGGCGTGGAATTTGAGTTTCACAATGGATCGCCTGTCACAGGGCGATACGCTTTTGAGATCAAAGCCCTGCCGAACTACGGATTTCAAGTTGTCCGCGAACAATGTCGAGCCGTAAGTCAGAATATCGTTACTTGGTTTGACCGTAGTGAGAAGGGGTTTCACAGCAGCATCAGATCATTGCTTCCCTCCCTCGACGCACAAGCTCTTGCGCTACCGGTGGTCGGCGGCACAAGAGAGTTTGCGCCAGTCCTCAAGGGTCTATCGTTGATGAGAGTGTATTCGATTGAACCACCTCAAGTGCGCGAGATGCAAGAGCCGGATGTCGGAACCAACTTGAAGGCGGACGGTAGCAATGTCGCGAGTGTGCTTCAGGTTCTCGCAAGAGATTATGGCAGTGATTTGAAGCAGCTTTGCGAAATTTTAGGAACGATTGTGCCGGGAACAACGAATGTTCGTCCTGTTAAGCACGGTAAGAAACTGTCTTTGGAGTTCACGCAAGAATGGGGGGAAAAGAAGAAGGTGAAGTTTGAAGCGTTTGCCATGTCGGATGGCACCTTGCGTGCGCTGGGGATTTTGGCGGCTGTGCTGCAAAAGCCCGCGCCAACCTTGATTGCAATCGAAGAACCGGAGTCCACGATTCACCCGGAGGCATTAGGTGCAATACTGGATGTGATTCAGATGGCATGTGCCAGCACACAGGTTGTCGCGACAACCCACAGTCCCGAGTTGCTCGATGCAGAGTGGATTGCGCCTGAGAATATCCGAATCGTGACCTGGGCTGAAGGAGTTACCCGTGTACGACCACTTGGCGCGGCCTCGATCAAGGCGCTAAAAGATCATTTGATGGGCGCTGGTGAGCAATTAAGGTCGAATGCACTACGTCCGGAGGATGCGCCGCTTTTTCTTGCTGGTGAACTGGATCAAATGAGATTGTTTGAAGACTTTTAGGTATGATTCAACCGATTGTGGAGGGGCATGGTGAAGTCAGTGCGGTTCCCGTATTGTTGCGCGCCATAGCTCAACAAATGGCCGTTCATCATGTCGAGATCGCTTCTCCTATCCGCCGTCCTCGATCAAAATTAGTGCAACAAGAGGGCATGGTCCAAGCGGTCGAACTGGCACGTATCCAACCTGAATGCCAAGCGATATTGATTTTACTAGATGCAGACGACGACTGTCCCAAAACATTTGTTTCCGATCTCCAGGGTTGGGCACAACATGCTGCGCATCCCATCCCTTGTGCAGTTGTTCTGGCGAACAAGGAATATGAAGGGTGGTTTCTGTCCTGCATAGAATCCTTGCGGGGCTACCGTGGAATTTTGGAAACCTCAGTCTCAGAGGCCGCACCGGAAGGAATTAGAGCGGCAAAAGCCGCGCTCGAAGGTAAAATGCAGCCGGGTCGGAAGTATCTGGAAACCACAGATCAAGCAGCCTTGAGCGCGGTAGCTGATTGGGAAATCGTTTACGGAGCCTGTCGTTCGTTCCGTAAGTTTGTGAAAGAAATCAAACGACTGCTGTCAGAATGTAATCTGCAACCTGCGGCTTGGCCAAATTAGTGAAAAGCACCAATGGAACCCTGGTATAGAGTTGTTCAACCCCGGCAGGAATTGCGCGAAGGTCGGTCACTAGATCCGAGCGAGTTTGCGGTGCACCTCGAACGGGTCGTGGACGGGACGGCGCCCGCCGATTACGTGAAACCGGCAAAGTTCTTTGCCCGAAACTATTTCTCGAAGGCGTTGGTCGAGCACTGCGGCATGGTGTTGCGGCGGTTAAACGGCGAGACGGCGAACACTGCGCCTGTGCTGTCGCTCATCACACAGTTCGGCGGCGGCAAGACGCACACGCTGACAGCGCTCTATCATCTCTGCACCAGCGGAGCCGATGGGAAAGATTTCTCAGGCGTGGCCGACATGATGAAAGCGACCGGGTTGAAGTCGATCCCGGAAGCCAAGACTGCGGTGTTCGTCGGTCAATCGTGGGACCCAAAGCCGGGACGCGAAACTCCATGGCTCGATATCGCCGAGCAGTTAGTACCCGGCCAAGGCGCGACATTATTCAACGCAAAGTCGGCTCCCGGGACCAAGGCCATCGGCGATTTGATTCGGTTGGTGGGCAAACCAGTGCTCATTCTGTTTGACGAGACGCTAAACTACATTGGCCGGCATCCGGAGCAATCCAGCCAGTTCTATTCGTTCATGCAAAACCTGACGGTGGCTCTTACGTCCTCAGAGCGGGCCGTCGGGTTGTTCAGCTTGCCCGCGTCCCCGACTGAGATGACGGAAGACCTGCAGGAATGGCAGGGCAAGTTGACCAAGATCGTCGGGCGCGTGGGCAAAGACCTCGTGGTGAATGATGCGTCCGAAGTCAGCGAGATCGTGCGGCGTCGGCTCTTTGAAGAAGCCGGGCGCGAGAGCATGAAGCGGGCGGTCGCCCGGCAGTTTGCGGGTTGGGTGTTCAGTCGCCGCGACCGGCTCCCGCCGGAGTGGGGGCAGATGTCCGAAGATCAAATCCGAGCCCAGTTCGAGGCATGTTACCCGTTCCATCCGGCGACGCTGACCGTCTTTCAGAGGAAGTGGCAGGCGCTTCCGCAATTCCAACAGACCCGCACGACACTGGCGATGCTGGGCATGTGGATCTCCTGCGCTTATCGGGAAAGCTACGTCAAGGCGCGTCGTGAGGCGCTGCTGACGCTGGGTTCTGCGCCGTTGGGGGATCGCGAGTTTCTCTCGGCGGTTTTGCGGCAGATGGGAGAGCAGCGGTTGCAGGCGGCGATTCAGGCCGATATCGCCGCACCCGCCGGCCAGGCCAAGTCGCACGCGGAGACGCTCGATGACGAAGACGCGGAGGGTTCCGGGCGCACGGGCGTCCATCAGCGTGTTGCCAAGACTCTGTTCTTTGAGTCATGCGGCGGGCAAACCGACAAATCGGCGCACCTGCCAGAGTTGTATTTTGCGGTGGGTGACCCCGACACGGAGACAACGCTGATTCATACGGCGGTGCAAGACTTGGAACGTCGGTGCTATTTCTTGCGCTCGGTGGGTGTCGATAGCTGGAAATTTGGTCATGTGCCCACGCTGAAGAAGGTTCACGCCGACCGTAAGCAGGCACTTGATCCCGACGACGTGAAACGGAATATGGTCGAACTGGTGAAGACGGTGTTCCGGAAGGATGCCGAGATTCATCTGTCGCTATTTCCCAAGGATTCCAGTGAGGTCGTTGACCAGGCCATGTTGACGATGGCGGTGCTGCGACCCGACGAAATGCTCGAATCGGGCGAGGAATCGGAATTGCGTGTGCGGATTACCGAGTGGACGCGCAAGTGCGGCCAGTCTCCAAGGCAGAATCCGGGCGGGATTCTATGGGTGACCTGTGAAGGCGGCGGTGCGCTGCGGTCGGCGGTCGAGGAGTTGCTCGCGTGGCAGGCCGTTGCGGATGACGCCAACCGCGGGCTCCTTGGCGATCTTGAGGCGGACGACATTCGCCGCATCCAGCGGGAAATGACGAGCGCCAAGGGCCAGATCGAAGACCGGGTGTGGAGTGGTTACAATCATTTGTTGCTGTGGGAGGCGGGCGGGGAAACGTTGAAAAACATCGTGCTCGGCCAACTTCATCAAAGCGAGGCGAGAAGTATCACGTCGGCGATCCTTGCGCGGTTGCGTCACGACAGTCTGCTGAGCCGCGAGATTGGCGCGTCCTACATCGAACGCAACTGGCCACCCGCTTTGAAGGAGTCTGGCATGTGGCCGTTGGCGGGCCTCAAAGCAGCGTTCTTCCAGGGCCAATTCACGCGATTGGAGAGAGCCGACGATGCGCTACGGACGACCATCGCTCGCGCCGTGAACCAGGGAACGTTTGGGATGGCTTCCGGCAAAGACCCAAACCGTTTTGACCGCGTGTGGCACAAGGAGGACATTGAGCAAGCCGACATCACATTCGACAACGATACGTATCTGCTGACGGCGGCGAAGGGCAAGGCCTTGAAGCAAGCGCCTGCGCCCACAGCGACACCCGCACCGCAACAACCCACGGGTACAACGCCAGCGTTTACGACTACAGCGGCAACGCTGCCCGCACCGTCGCCCACGGCACCCAAAGTGACTACGGTGGTTTGGGAAGGGGAGTTGAAGCGCGAGCAGTGGAATTTGTTCAGCCTGAAGGTGCTCACCCGACTGGCTGAGGCCGAAGGCTTGAGAATCGACGTTAAGGTGAAAGCGAAGCTCAAAGAGGCGCAGACGTTGGAGCAGCTCAACGCCGCTCTCAAGGAATTGGGGATCAGCAACCCGTTTAGACCGGAATGAGGTGACCACCTGATCGGTTCACTTTGGAGGCCTGCCAAGCCTCACTCTGGAAACTGTCCAGTTTCAGGGGAGCAGGTCACGAGGGCCACAGAGTTCAAGGAGGTGGGCTTTTGGGGTCGCGGCTTACGAGGTATTTAAGGCTTCCCCAAATCGGGGCGGTCGTCGCAGATGTTGCGGATCAATTTGACTAGGCAGTTGCGGTTTTTCGCCCTGTCTATGAGGTAAAAGACACATTCCGCAAGTGTGCGGCCAACCATGTCATTGTCCATATTGGTCTCAAGCGTATCGAACCAGACGGCTGCAACCTCTGACCGTTCCATTTTCTTGGTCATCCGCTTTCTTAACTCGCCCAATTCAAGACGAGAAAGATGAGTCAAGCAGTCCATCTCCTGAGGCGCGGCGCTCTCGACGACATCTGCTACAGTTTCAAAATCGCTTTGTCCAGCCCCTATGCCCCGCCCAGTAATGGACAGAGTAGTGCCGGTTGCCCACTTAATGACTTCCGCCAGCTTTTCAATGCCGGTTTGGTAGTTTTGTCGAAAATCTGCATAGACGCGGTCTCTGAGTAGGGGCGGTAGTTCGCACTCCTCTATCAGGACGGGGAGTATTGCGATTCCCCTGCCCGACAACTGTTCCATAAGCGCAGAACTAAGTTCTGCGTTCATCCATTTCGATTTGACGGAAGCGCGCGATAGGATGACGACGAAATAGTCGGCCTCCCTCAACGCATTGGAGATTCCTGTAACAATTGAATCTCCGACTCGAAGTTCAGCGTAATCAACCCAAATTGAAAGTCCAAGATTCTTGAGATTGTTAACGAGCGTGTGAACAAAGTCATGGTCTTGGCTGCTGTGGCTAATGAAAATTCTTGGAGATTTGGGTTGTTGTTCCGTGTTCTTAGCCCTCAAGGATTCAAGGTAGTCTTCACCGTCGCCTGTGACCCGAATTATTTTCACGGCAATGGGTGTGCCGACCTCGTTCGACGCAACAGCAGCTTCAATATATCCCTTGTCCTTGAGCCAGAGTGCTTGGCGAAGTTTATCCGTTTCCGAGTAGGCCGCCAAATCAATGGGAGGTTTTTCTCCTAATGCCTCCAGTAACAAGGCAAAGCGCAGTCTTTCGTGGGCGTTCAGTGCGCCGGTATTCGTTTTAGGTTGGGCAGGGGGTTGAGCAAGTGCGTCTTCGACTGCCTTGACGCCGGCATGGGTAATGCCGAGTGTACCGCCCATGGATATTATTTCGAGAAGATTTTCGCCTTTGAGATACCTTGCAATGCTCCACGAAGTTTCTTTGTCAAACCCTAGTTGAGTGCCGATTTTCTCGATAGTGGTCTCCCAGACTTTTTCTCTGCCCCCTGTAATGTCGTAAAGTGTATGGAGGAACTTGTCGCGATTCAGGCGCATTTCTTCAATGCTCATAGCTGGTGGAGCGTAGCAACAGACTTCGGTTTAGGCAAGTCAGTGTCATGATCTGAAGCGCAGTTGGTCGGCATGGGAGGATGGGACGGACGTAGCTGGGGCAATGGAGAACCTCTGCTGAGGGTGTGGGCTGTGGAGGCCCATGCTCCGGAGCGGGTGGGCATGGTCAAATGGATGGGCTATCGAGTGGGGGGTCTGACACGAGGCTTATGAATTGTTCTGCCCACATTCTTGGGAGCAGCGCGGTCTATCGCCTTTTCTAGAGCGGACATCAGATTTTTCGCTTCGTCGATGTTTAGAAAGGCTGCATACTCTTGGTCATTGTCCCCCGGTGTGTCAGCGGGATACATATATAAGCCGATTCCCCCGTCGTTTTCACGGACACCGAATACAAAACCTGGACAGTCCTTGGTAACATTATCCAAGTCGCCGTAGTCGGGAAGTACGTAATGATAAAAACTACTTGCCATATAAATGTCCTCCGATACGTGGCTGCGTTGTTGGCCTTTCGATTGAAATATCGTAGCACACCTGCGCAAATCGGGAAAGCGCAGTTGGTCGGCGTGGACGAAATGCAGCGGGCGTAGATTTGGTTCCACTCGTACCCAGGCAATCGACGCACACGTTGATCGGTGCGGCTGGCAGAAAAAGACTTTGGACGGTGGGCACAAGCGCGTGAACTGAGAACGCAATCGCACATGAGGCGCTGATCACGCCGAAAGGCACGAGCATTCTGTTTTTCCAACGTCCTGCCTATTGTGCCGCGTCGAGATCGTGGCGCAAATCGAATCCTGCGAAGCCGTTTTCACCTGAGACGGGCTGCCAGTGCCATTTTCGGCTGCGTCAGTGCAACGGCAGGGAATCGTCCGTGCACTGACGGGGCGTATAAACGCGAGACAGGCAACCGTGACAGTGACCGCGATTCACGAAAAATCCCCAGGACACTTACCCCGCCTCGCGACGGTGAGGAAGCTGCTCGTCACCGCGCCGCAAGGCTGCTTGAACAAAATTCGCAGGATGCGCCAAACGCTGTCGGAGTCCTGTCGGATGATACGCCGCACCGCTGACGGAATGACGACCGCAACCGCGTTGGATTCTTGCCCGCTCACTCGCCGGTCGAATGCTGGCAGGCCCGGCGCATCGGACGCTCATGTCGCGTCTCGCTCGCCGCGTCTGCGGCGCTGCCAAAGCGTATGGACCACACGTCGCTGTCCGTGGCTGCGCGCTGCTTGGGCTAGTGGCCCCGCGCTGCTCGCCACCGACAGCCAGGATCGACGGGCAGTCGGCGTGCGTAAATGTTCGCAGGCGCGAACAGGGTTCTTTCGGAGGTGCGCTTTACTGCCGCGCATGTTTAACAGGAGACGCGTGACCTCTAGCTCACGCTAGAAGTTTGCGGAAAGCCGTATGGAAAGGAACTGTTACGATGAATGACACTTTCACGTCCGATTCGGTGGAACACCGATGGGTCGAGGCTGTTAAGAACTACGTTCCACGAGTGTTAGCCAAATGGAAAGAACTTGGTTGCCTTCAGGAAGGCATTAGGGAACTTCGGCGTAAACGCGTTGTTCACCAAGATTATTTTGGCCCCGTGATTCACAAGAAACACGTAGCGCCTAGCAATCCGAGCCGCGCCAACGAAGGGACAAGAAGTAAAGGGACATTATGAACAACAACCAGCCAACACCAGCGCACACCACGGGCGCGGGAACGACCGTGGCACCGATTGCGCCCGGTGATTGTGGCGCGGCGCTTCCCGAATTCGGGCGGCTCGCCGACGTTCAACGCTTATTCGGGTTGAAACGTGGCTTCACCTACCAATTGATAAACGAGGGGAAAATCCGCAGTGTGAGCTTGAGAAAAGCCGGCGCGAAAACCGGCTGTCGGTTGATCCACCTCCAATCCGTCCGCGACTACCTGACCGCTCACATGGAAGGCGGGGCGTCGTGAACGCGGGAAGCAGAAGCCCCTCTTGCATTTGGTGGGCACGGCGCTCCCGTCCCGACCCGACCGCGTAAAATCCCCACCGCCCTAGCTGCCCGCCTCGCCAGTGCGTGAGATCAAGCCACCACTCGCCATGAAGCGCACCTTGCTTCCCCGACCCCGCAAATCGACTCCTGACACGGGCGAACACGGACGCACTTGTTATGCCTTTGTGTTATGCTTTCTGGCCTGCAAAGAGAAAACCCCTACTTTTACAGGGGTTTTTGAGATGGTGCGGACGAGAGGAGTTGAACCTCCATGACCTTGCGGTCACAGCCTTCTGAGGGCTGCGCGTCTGCCAGTTTCGCCACGTCCGCGCACTTGAATTCAGGGGCAATATAGCGACCGCGCGTTGGACTGGCAACGGTAAACAGCGGGTGAGAGCGAAGTACCTGTTAAGGCTCTTGTTGAGGCGGATACTGCCAGACCCAGTCGCCCTGTTTATCGTCGAACAACGTTTTGCCGGGCACTCCTCCATCGTCCTTTTCATTCCAGCCGACGGAATAGAGCACGAATTGGCCGTCTTTCGTAAGGCGATATTTGTATGGTTCACCGGTGATCACGTCGTGCGGCAACTGGGAGATGAATTGCGGCACGAGCGCGTCCAACGTGTCGGGGAATCGGCTGTTGGCCAGACGGTATCGTTCCAGGGCGCAGGCCAGCGTGGCTTGATCGGTGGCGACTTGTGCAGAGGCACCTTTGACAACCACCCGGGGCAATGCCGGCAACAACATCGTTGATAAAAGCTGATGATGGATGAAGATGGTTCCAAGGGGATATCGGCCCTGAAACGCCCGGTCCAGCGCCTGTTCATTGGATTTGAGTTGACCCGGAAAGACCCGCTTGGCTGCGGGATCAAACGTTCCGGCCATTTGCAATGCAAACAGGCGGCAGTAACTGAGTTTCTCCTGATCGTACCATCCGCTCGGAACCATTCTGACGAACCGGTCCAAGGCTGATTCGTCGCCACTGCCAGAATCGTTGAGTTCGGCAAGTTTGCCGGTGTGCTTGATGTAATCAATTATCCCAACGCCCCACGACCGCTCCGCATCGAAAGTCGGTTTTAAATCCGCCACGAAATTGTATGACTGCAGTCGCGTTTCCAGTTCGCGCAGCTGCGCTTCCGACCAGGCATGCTCGGCCAGCCCCTCCCAGATTGGCTGAGTTGCGATCTGCAGGCAAGCGACGCGAACGAGGTAAGAAATCAGGAAGGGCTCGTCCTTCGCGGAATCGGCCACAGAGAACGACAACTTCATATCCTGGAAAGCTTCTTCGTTTTGTCCGAGGGCAAGCTCGGCACAGGCTTTGAGCTGCAGCCGTCGGCAGAATGCCCTGAGGCTGTTGAGGTGGGGCAGCAGAATCTCCACCGGATCCGGGACGTCGTAGTTGATCGGGTAGCGGGAATAGGGCCGCTGGCTGGCAGCGTGGAGTTCGGCGAACTCGGCTTCGTTGGTTTTCAACGCCCCGAGCACCGAAGGTGCCGCTTGGGAGCGCGATGCCAAATCGAGTTCGTCCGACACAAATTTCTGCGACCCGGTCATCTTGCCAACGCGAACCACATCAAATGCCCTGCTCCAGCCGCCCAAATCAAGGAAATGACGGGTGGATGTATCGCGCCTCGCTTTGACAGCGGCGGCGTCAACGTGAAACTGCGCCTGGTCGTAGGTATCCCCCTTCCACGGCGATCGAAATGCGTAGTTGCTTCGAACGAACCAGGATTTGACAAACGGCGTGGCGGCAAAGTTCTGGTCGTCGGGAACGGGCTTGGGGATCAGCGCTTTCCAATCAAGCGGCTCGCCACGTGTTTCCGCCTGCTGGCGGTAGTGCTCCCAGGCACGCCTGCCGCGAAAATCTTCCTCCGCGTAGAACAGGGCGATTAGGGTGGCGACTACGGCGACAGGCAACACCACTTGGCGCGCCGTATGCCAGCGGAATAGCCATTTCAGAGACCGACGGGTCGTCGATTGTTGCCACCAACTGGGCGATCCGGACGATGGCTTTGTCATTTCTGCCTCCGATTCAGGCGACCGATCTCTGTACCGCGCGATCGCTCCGCGGTCCTGGCGCTGTGCGCCTCTGTGTATAAGCGGGTTCCGACAGTGGCCCGATCAACTGCGCCAACATCTGCCGTTGTTCGATGAGTGCGCGAAGCTCTTCGCTGGAACGTGGCTTGGTCTGGCTGACAACTTCCGTTGTCGGTTCGGAAGAAGCCAGATTCAGCACGGCGATCACGACCCACGCGCAGGCCAAGCCGGCCCAGATTCGCCGGCTCGGCAGGACCAATTCGCGCCAGAGCTTCCAGCCTGCGGCCAGAAACAGGTTCGGCCGAACCGTCGACGCTTCGCGGGCGTGTGCCCTGCCCGACTGCAGTTCGGGGGCGAGCGATTCATTCCACATCTGATCGAGCTTCGGCTCGACTGAGCGATGGAGCTTCAACAAGATTTCACGCGGTGTTTTCATGATGCGTCTTCCTCTAACAATTTCCTTAGCGCCCGCTTGGCGTAATGCAGACGGGATTTTACCGTGCCCACCTGCGCACCGGTAATGCGGGCGATTTCTTCCAATGAAAAGCCTTCGATGAAATGCAGCAACAACGCCGACCGTTGCGGCATCGAAAGTTTTGCGAGCAGTTTCATAAACTCCGTCTCCTGTTCCTCGCGGAGCAATACGTCCAGCGGATCCGGGCTGCCGGCTTCCGGCTCGGGCCACAATTCCTCGCGCAACTCCACCTCACGGTCCTGTCGTCGCCATTGCTGGATGCATTTTTGATGGGCGATGCTGAACAGCCAACCTCCGAATTTCTCGTCGTCCCGGAGGGAATCGATGTGACGGAAGGCACTGATGAAAGCCTCCTGCACCAGGTCGAGGCTGGCCTGCTCGTCGTGTAGCAGTTCGAATACATAGACGTACAATGGAAGTCGGTAGCGCCGGAAGAGCGTCTTCCATGCTTCGGCGTTGCCGGCCCGGGCGTCGGCCACGGGCAGTTGTTCGCGTTCAGGCACTACCAGCATTTACACCCAGTAGAATGCGGGAGGCGAGAAAAGGTTCAAACGGCGAGGGTCCGACTATCAGTCGTTGTTGCCAGGAGGGGACTGCCAATAACCATTTCCGTCTGCGAAAATGGCAAGGCGGGATGTGGAATTCCTGTTGACGCGCACTTTCCGTGTGACCACCCAATCGCTGTCTACGTCGAAATCCTTGACCACTGCGGCGGGTTTGATTTCGTACAGATCGAGCATGACGTTGTATACTGGAGGCTCACAGTACGGCTGCAACTGCGAAAGGCTTGTGGGGAATTGTCCGTTGGTCGCCGTGGCGTATTTTTGCAGCGCGATCTGAATGAATATCCCGAATCGGTTCTCTGCTTGAATCCGCAGTAATTCCATGGCGTGACGGTAATCGTCTTCTTTCTCGAAAATTCCCGTTCTGAGAGGCGCATCGGCCACCACCAGCCATTCCCGATCGGTCAGGAATTCGAACTCGGGAATCTTCTCGTTCGGGTTTTTATCGACATATTGTTTCAGTTGGTTTACCCGAGTCAGCCATGACTTTGTTGTAGTTTCCGTCGAATCGCTCGAGTCGGAAGCCCCCGATTGAGGCAGTCGTTGCCCGTCCGTCTGCAGCCGGACGGCTTGACCGCGGAGTTTGAGTAGCTCGTCCGTGTTACGATTTAGCCGTTCGTTCTCCTCGCTCATTTCAGCCAACTGGCTCGACGCATCGTTCCGCTCACGGCGCAATTGCTGAACTTGACCGCTCAAGGACGCTTGCTGTTGCTGGAGCGTTTGGACTTGCTGGCGCAAGGTCGAAGCCTGGCGCGCTTCATAAATTCCCGCGCTGACGGTGACGGCAATGGTGGCGGTTACAAGGGTTTTTTGCAATGCAGCCATGGCGATGGCCTTGGTAACAGTTGCGGTCGTTGTGGCGACGGTGGTAATTCCCGCCAGCACGGCGGCGGCGGAAATCGTGGCGGCCAGTCCGGTGGGCGCGGCTTGGACGGCATTGGCCGAGATGACCACGGCCAGTCCACCCGCGCCGATGACGACGCCACGCTTGGAGAACAGATCGCGCAGTTGATCGACGGCGCGGCTTACGCGCTTCTGCGCGGCGTCCTCGGAAATGCCCAGGGCCTGTCCCACGTCCCGCAGACTTTTGTTGTCGAAGTAGCGCAGGAGGATGGCCGTCCGGTCTTGTTCCTCGAGGGTCTCCATCGCTTCGTCCAGCAGGGGTTCGATGCCGGTCCATTCCGAGGAAGCGGTGTTCATGGCAGCCATTTCCGTTGCGATTTGTTCCCGAGCCTGGCGGCGGGATTCGTGACGCACGACATCGATCGCCGTTCGGTAGGCCACACGGTAGAGCCAGGCGGTCAGAACGGTGTCAGCTTTCAGAGTGGCGGCGTTCCGCGCCAGGTCGCTGAAAACGGATTGGGCCACTTCTTGCGCGAGATGCGGCGACCGCACCTGTCGCAGGGCCACCGAATACACCAAATTCAGATAACGATTGACCAATGTGGCGAACGCGTCGTTCGAGCGCCGCTGGGCGTACTGGCACAGCAAACTCCAATCATCCGTTCTCATCTTCCGTGAGTATATCGCCGCCGGTGGCCGGAATCCGACAAAGAACCGCGCGATGGTGCGTCTCTACCGAGGCGGCTGCTCATCGTGCGTTGCCCAGCTGCACCAGCTTGTAATGGAATCGCAAACTCACGGCTGTGCTTTTTGAATTGTCTGGAGTTGCGCGTTATTTCGTGCTAGGCAGTGGTACTGTAGAAAACAAAAGGGACCCTGCTATGAAGTTAAGGTCACTTCCTCCTGTCCGTTGTTCATTTCACTCCACTCTCCTTGTTGGCCATTGGAGATACCTGATGAGAACCGTCGAACAGTTTGCGCGAGTGGCGGCGACGGCGATCACTTTGTCTGTGTTGGGCCTTGGATTCTTGATCAGCGACGTTCGCGTGGAAGCGGACGACCATCCACCGCTGCAACCGTGGTCACTGGATCAATCAGCCGTTTCCGGTCAGTTGAAAGCGTTCATTGCCGCGAAGGAAGCCCAAGCGCGCGCGCTGGCGAAGGCGGAAGGGAAAGAGTTGCCGCCGGAGTATGCGACGTTTTTTGCCACGGTGGCGAAAGGCGATTCGCAGTCCGTATCCAACATCTACGAACGACTCCTGCACGGCGCGGAGTGGCAGCCGGCGCTGGAAACCTACGGCGCTCTTAAGGAGTTTGCCGCTGGCAACGACACGTACGCGATCGCTTTTGGGCAAGGCATCATCAACTCGATTCCGCAGGGGAGCATTTATTTCGGCGGCACCGCCCCGGGGCGTTTCCTGGTCACGGCGTTGTCCAAATCGCATATCAATGCGGACCCATTCTTCACACTCACGCAGAATTGGCTGGGCGATAACTCGTATCTGGATTACGTCCGCGCGATGTATGGAAGTCGAATTGCAATCCCGACGACGAGTGACGTGCAGCGCTGTTATCAGGAGTACGCCGAAGACGTTCAGAGCCGGATGAGACGCGGAGAAAAACTTGCTCCGGACGAAGGCGTGACGACGACAACGAACGGCGGCCTTCTCTCGACGGGTATGCAGGCCAGATTGGACGCCGAAGGGCGGATTTCCAGGTTGATTTTCGACAACAACCCGGATCGCGAGTTCTATGTTGAAGAAAGTCACGTCATCAACTGGATGTACCCCTACGCGGAACCGCATGGACTGATTTTGAAATTGAACAGGAAGCCATTGACCCAACTCGACCCATCAGTCGTCGCCCACGACCGTGAGTTTTGGGATGGGTTGGCCAAGCAACTCCTTGCCGACCGCGGATTCCTCGCTAACAGCTGGGCGCGCAGGACGTATTCCAAGCATCGGTCAGCGATTGGCGGAGTTTATGCCTACCGGAGGATGACCAACGAAGCGGAGTACGCCTACCAGCAGGCGATCGCGTTGGACCCCACGTGTCCCGAAGGCATCTTCCGGCTCACGCAATTATACACCGAACAGAATCGCTTCGATGATGCGATTGCGACGACCAAGTCTCTGCAGCAATTCGACCCGACAAACCAGAAGATTCAGGACGCAATCACCCAGTTGCAAACCATGAAGCAGTCGGCGTCGAGGTCAGCGGGAAAGTCCCCCTGAGCCCTGGCTTATGGCGACGGATGGCCGCCTTGGACGGCCTCGGCGAGCCGACGCATGGCGAGTTCTTCGCCGAGGGAGAGGACGTTGTCGAAATACTCGACCATCTCCGATTCGGTGGCGACGTCGACGATCTTGTCCCCGACAGCGGCGAGCAGTCCCTTGATCTGATCGCGGCGGCCTTCGAGTTCGACGGTGCGCAGCGAGATCTCGGCGGTGGGCCCGATCGCAGCGGAGTTGGTTTGTCCCTCCTCCTCGCCGACCTGAATGGCCGCCCGCTCCAACGATTGCCCGACCAATTCGGTCACCAGGAAGAACGGCCGATCCTGCATCGCACGCGCAACGGACAGCAGCAGGGGTGCGGTCGCCTTATCAATCTTTCTTTCCGCGCAATCACGGGCCATCGCCAGCACGGGCGTGTCGGGCATGAAACCAAGCCTGCGGGCGGAATAGGGTGAATACCCCGCCGCTTCGAGTGTATGGATCCGCGCCCGTGCCGCTTCGGTGGCGTAATCGTGAAATCGAATCGCCCACGAAGGCACTGGTTTCAATTCCGCCACGCCTTTGTTCTGGGCCAGCAGCAGATTCAGTTCGACGAACCACGGGACGATATTGGCCGTGTCACCCTTCTCGACGGCACGCAGCAACGGCAATGCGGTCGCGGGCTCGTGGTTGACCGCGGCCTCGCACGCGTACCGCAGGGCGATCTCGATGTTCGTCCCGCTGGCCGCCAACGCCGACTCGAACAGGGCGCGTTTGGTCGGCCAATCGCCGATCAGTTCCGCCGCGCCCCAGATGAGCTGGTAGTCGTTGGTTCCCTGTTTCGCCACGCGTTCGACCAGTGCGCGGTCGATCTGCGTCAACTTCAGCAGTTCGGCGGTCTGCAACTGGCCGGTCATGCGCCGCATGCGATCGACCTGCCGAAAATCTTCGTAGGTGGGCAGATGCTGAGCGGAAACGGCAGGAGTCAGAAGAAGCCAGAAGCCAGAAGCCAGAAGAACGGCAACAAAGATTGGAAGCAATCGTCTCATTCTGGATTCTGAATTCTGACTACTGTATTCTTCCTTGGCGATGGCTGTCAAAATTCATTTGGCGAAGAAGAAAATCTCCCTAGGCGTCGGTGACCTCGTGGCCGAGCCGCTGGTGAGCGCGGGACGTGTGGCGGGACTGGGGATGTGGACGCGTCTGGCGATCGGTCGGGAAGCGCATGTGACCCATCAGCGCATGCAGGCGGGATTGCACGAAGGGTATGCGCGAGAGATCGCCGTGCGTTACCAGACGACGGTTGACGATTTCGAGGTAACGATCCAGGGGCGCATCGACGGCGTCTACATGCCACTTAATGGCGGCCCGCATGTGATCGAGGAAATCAAATCCGTTGTGGTGCCGCCGCGGGTGTTTGCCGCGCTGGATGAGAAGTCCTACCCGCACTATACCGAGCAACTGCGGCTGTATTGCTTCTTTGTCGAACAGGAACGAAAGACCGCACTGGGCCGCCTCGTGTTTGTCAACGTGGCGGAAGGAACGACGAAGGAAATTGAGATACACGGGCCGTTTGATGACTGTGAGCGCCTGATCGCTGACCGTGTACGCGCTTTGATTGTCCAGGCGCAAGAAGAGCAGCGGCGGCAAGAACATCGTCGGACTCAATCGACCATCTTACGTTTTCCGCACGACCACGTCCGCCTGCATCAAGATGAAATGATGGCGGCGGTCGAGCACGCGCTAAAGGAGGGCCGTCATCTGCTCGTCTCCGCACCTGCGGGGGTTGGCAAGACGACCGCAGCGCTCTATCCCGTGGTGCAGTACGCGTTGGCGCATGACAAACGGGTGTTTTTTGTCACCGCCAAGAACACCCAGCAACAAATTGTCCTGGAAACGCTTCGACGCATGGGACTGCGCGGATCGGCGCATCCGAACGCGGTGTTCTTTCGCGCGCGCGAGAGCATGTGCATCAACGACGTGTACGCCTGTCGGGAAGAGTTTTGTCCGCACCTGCGCGATTTCCGCGTAAAACTCGAGACGACGCGGGTTGCGGACCGCTTGCTGGCGGAACGGCTGATCACGCCCGACGCGATGATGGACGCAGGACGCGGCACGAGCCTGTGTCCGTTCGAATTGGCGCTGGTCGAGGCGGAACTAACCGACGTGATTGTATGTGATTACAATTATGTTTTCGATCCGCAGGTGTATTTCCGCCGGTTTTTCCTCGAGGACGACTATTCAAATGCCATCTTGGTCATCGACGAAGCGCACAACCTCGTCCAGCGCGCCATGGATTACTACTCGCCGAGCCTGTCGCGGCAGCACATCCGCGATTTGAGCGGCAACCTACGGCATGTCGAGCCGTCGCTGGCGAAGGAATTGCGGAAGTTTTTATGGGAGATTGAGGACTTCTTCCGCAGCCAAGTACGCACCAAGGGCGACGAATACACCCAACTTGACGAGAGCGACGTGGGCCAGGACAAATACCTGATTCCGTCGCCGAGGGAATTCTTCGAAGGCCTCAAGCCGGCCTTCAACAAACTGACCGTCCGCTACCTATTGGACAAGACGACCAGCGGACGGGCGATCCCGGATGATCCCGTCGACGAGTTCTTCTCGGCGTTCGGCCAGTTCTGCGTCGTGCTGGGGATGGAAGGCGAGGAATTCTCGTACATCTATGACACGACAGGTGGCGAAGCCTTGAAAATCGTGTGCAAAGACCCATCCCGACAACTGGCCCACCGGCTGGAAGGGTTTCACAGCGTGATTGCCATGTCGGCGACACTCGAACCGATGGCGTTTTACCGCCAGATGCTCGGGTTCGATACCGAGCGGACGGACCAAGCCAGTTTCCCCTCCCCCTTCCCGAAGGAGAACCGGCGCATTATCGTCGTACCGACAGTTTCGACCACGTTTCGCGTCCGTGCTGCCCACTACGGCAGGATCGCCAAAGTAATCGCAACAACCGCTGCCGCCCGACTCGGTAACTACATGGCGTTGTTCCCCAGCTATGATTTCTTGCGAGGGGTGGCTGGACAAGTGCCCGAAGGTCCCTGGGAGGTTCTCATTCAGGAACCCAAGATGACCGAGCAGCAGCGCTTGACGCTCTTGGAGGCGGTGAAAGAACCGCAGCCTCCAAAGCTGATCCTTGCCGTTCAAGGCGGCCTTTTCGCGGAAGGAGTGGACTATCCGGGGGAAACCCTCTCGGGCGTCATTATCATCAGTCCCGCGCTTCCCCAAGTGAGCTTCGAGCGTGAACTCATGCGTCAATTCTACGAACAACATTACGGGAAAGGGTTCGAATTTGCCTACCTCTATCCCGGGATGAACCGCGTCATTCAGTCAGTTGGCCGGTTGATTCGGAGCGAATCGGATCGGGGCGTGGCAGTGCTTGTGTGCCAAAGGTTTGCGCAAGCGCAATATTCAACGCTTTTCCCGCCGGATTGGTCTGAGAGTATAGCTGACAGCCGGGCTGGGTACAATCTGGATCATGAGTTGGCGGATTTCTGGGGTGGTAACCCCCAGAAGAGGGTGCGGTGAATCCGCTTTACAATCGCTCGGAGGTGATTATATAGTTCTTAGTGCCAGAAGTTTAAGGAGGAAGTGGTGCGCGGAGCATGATTCAAGCAAAACAGGAGCCGTATCTACAATCAACGGATGAACTGGAAGCCGCTATTGCCGGAGCGCAGGATTGGCTCTTGGAACAACAGGCTTCTGATGGCCATTGGTGCGCGGAACTTGAGGGTGACACGATCCTCGAGTCCGAGTACCTGATTTACCTGCATTTTATTGACCGACTGGACCCGGTCATCATTCGCAAGACTGCGAACTACATTCGATCCAAAGTGCTTCACGAGGGAGGATGGTCCATCTACCCGAACGGCCCGATGGACTTGAGCGCCTCCGTTAAGGCCTATCTCGCATTGAAAATGGCGGGTGACTCAATTCACGCTCCGCACATGGCCAAGACGCGCGCGGCAATCCGTGCCGGAGGCGGGGTGACGCGCTGCAATACTTTCACCAAGATTTCATTGGCCATGATCGGTCTGTATCCGTGGGGCGGGTGCCCGGCGATTCCGCCCGAGCTAATTCTCTTTCCGAAGTGGTTCAGCTTCAGCATCTACAACATGTCATCGTGGTCACGGGCGATGCTGGTGCCGCTTTCGATCATCCGTTCGCGGGAGCCCGTCACGCCTCTTCCACAGGAGTGGCAGATCGACGAATTGTGGGTAGAAAGCCGTGAGAAGGCTGACATCCGGCTCCCCCGGGACCAGCACACGTTCACGTGGCACAACTTTTTTCTCGTGGTTGATCATTTCTTGAAGTTCGTTCACCGTCATCACCCGGTTCCATTTGTGCGACGATTTGCCATGCGGAAGGCCGAACGCTGGGTGATCGAGCATGGACGGACCCCCGGCGGCCTCGGCGCGATCTTCCCCGCCATGGCCAACTACGTCATGGCGCTCCATGTCCTTGGGTACAGCAACGAGAGCTACCTCGTGGCGCACGGCATCCTCGAAATGGAGAAGCTCGAAATCGAAGAGGGCGACACGCTACGACTTCAGCCGTGCTTCTCTCCCGTTTGGGACACCGCGATCAGCGTCAACGCGCTCCACGAATCGGGACTGCCAGCCGATCATGCGTCCCTCCAGGCGGCGGCGCGGTGGTTGCTGGACAAGGAAGTGCGTCGTCCGGGCGACTGGCGCGTGAAACACTCGGAAAGCCATCGCTATACCGAGCCGAACAAGCCGGTGGGCGGATGGTTCTTCGAGTACGATAACGAGTTTTACCCGGATGTGGACGACACGGTGATGGTGCTGATGGCGTTGAACCGTGTCAGCACGGAATTCGACCGGGAAAAGTCAGCGGCGATTCGTCGCGGCACGCGCTGGGTGCTGGGCATGCAGGGCAAAGATGGCGGGTGGGCCAGTTTCGACAAGGACAACGACAAGTGGCTCTTCACACAGGTGCCCTTTGCCGACCACAATGCGATGATTGACCCGAGCACGTCGGATATCACCGCGCGTGTTCTGGAGTGTCTGGGGCATTTCGGCTTTACCACGGAAGACGAATGTGTCGCAAAGGCCGTCGCCTTCCTCAAACGCGACCAGTCTGCCGACGGCTCCTGGTTCGGTCGCTGGGGCGCGAATTATATTTACGGCACGTGGCAGGTCTTGCGCGGGCTGCGGGTGATTGGCGAGGATATGCGCCTGCCCTATGTCCGACGGTCCGTCGCCTGGTTGAAATCCTCGCAGAATGCCGACGGCGGCTGGGGTGAATCACTGCGCAGCTACGATGACCCACAGTTCAAAGGCATCGGCCGGAGCGCGGCCTCACAAACCGCGTGGGGGATCATGGGATTGATTTCCGCCGGGGAAGTCCATTGCCCCGAAGTCGCCCGCGGGATCAAGTACCTGATGAACCATCAGGAACTCGATGGGGCGTGGGACGAAGAGCTGTTCACCGGCACGGGGTTTCCGCGTGTGTTCTATTTGCGGTATCATTACTATCGCAACTATTTCCCGTTGATGGCTCTGGGGATGTATGCGCGCCAGATGATGCAGGGCTTTCCGCCCGTGCCGCGCGAACTTGAGAAGTCGCGCGTGATCCAGTTGTTCTTCAAACAGCCGCGGATCCTGCGGAAGGTGGCCCGACTCCGTGCGCTGGCGCACTTGACGGAAGTGTAGGATTCGAAAAACAGGAGACGCATAAGAATGAGATTCCCATTTACATTGTCGGCGAAGATTGCCCGGCACATTATCACCAACAAGATCAAGAAGACCGGGAAATTTGCCCTCGTGCTGCAACTGGAGCCGTTGCACACGTGCAACCTCACCTGCACGGGCTGCGGCCGCATCCGCGAGTACTCGACCAATCTCAAGGACATGATGAGCCTCGAAGATTGCCTCGGCGCCGCCACCGAGTGCAATGCGCCGATGGTGTCCATCTGCGGCGGCGAACCCCTGATCTATCCGAAGATTGAGGAACTCGTCGGCGGGCTGCTCGATCAAGGCCGGATTGTTTATGTGTGCACCAACGGCATGTTTATGCGCAAAAAGATGCGCGAATACCTGGCGCGCACCTACACGGCGGCGATTGAGCCAAAGCTCACGGCTCTGCTGGCGCAAAACCTCGTCACCGAGAAGGAAGCCGCCGAGATCCGCAAGGGCAAGAACGACGGCCGACCCGGCATCAAGCCCACCAAGTGGATGTACTGGAATGTCCACGTGGATGGTCTGGAATACATTCACGACCTGATTGTCGAGCGCGAAGGGGTTTTCAAGGAATGTGTCGAGGCCATCAAGATGGCCAAGATCCTCGATTATCAGGTGGCGACGAATTGCACGGTATACAAAGAGACCGATATGAACGAAATCGAGAAGATGTTCGATTTCCTCTCCAATCTCGGTGTGGACGGACACACCATCACGCCGGGCTACGAGTACGACGCCGCCAAGAAGGACATGATCAAGCGCCTGAGCAAGCAGCCCGAGGATTTCTTCCTCACGCGCAAAATGACCCGCGACAAATTCAAGAACATCGTTGAATGGGGCCAGAAGTACACGTTCTTCGGCTCGCCGATTTATCTGGAGTTCCTCGCCGGCAAGCGCGACCTGCATTGCACCGCCTGGGCGATCCCGACCCGGAATGTCCGCGGCTGGAAGGCCCCCTGCTATCTCATGACTGACGGCCATTACGAGCGGTATCAAGAGATGCTGGAGAAGGTCGACTGGGACAAATACGGTGTCTTCAATGGCGTCGCCCGCGATCCGCGCTGCGAGAATTGCATGACCCATTGCGGTTATGAGCCCACGCCGTCACTCGGCATCGACACGCAGCGCGGTGACACGTGGAAGCTGATCCGCTACAACTTTGGCCGCAAGCCTGCGCCCGTGGCCAATGCGTCTCACGTGGATGCCTACAACGGCGTCACGAGCGGCCGCGGTCACTTGACCGGTCAGCGCGATTCCGTTCAAGAGAACATCCAGCAGGTGTTGGCCGAACGGGAAGTGACCGCCGCTGTCGCCGCTGAAACCAACGGCGATGGCCACGACGGCTGCTGCAGTTGAGCAGTCGTAAGGGCGCTTCCAGGAAGCGACGGGAACCATGATTGCTATTCTCGTTGCGGTACGTCAGGAACTTCGCCCGATTCTGCACCGGGCGGACGCCAACCATGTTGTCCGCCAGGAACACCTTGATTTTCACGAGGGCACGCTCGGCGGTCAATCCGTCGCGCTGCTGGCCCTCGGGATCGGCAAGGAATGCGCCCGCATCGCCGCCGAAATGACCATCCGCTGTTACCGTCCCGACCTTGTGATCAGTTCCGGTTTCGGCGGCGGGCTGCAGCCGGATATTCGCGCGGGGGACATCGTCATCGGCACGGAGATTCTCGAACTCGGCAAGGACCAAGGCGACCAGATTACCTGGACCACAACCCACAAGCCACTCCGTTCCACCCGCATTCGCTGGGATGAGGATTCGGGAATTCGCGTCCATTACGGCAAGATTCTGACGACGGATGAGATGGTGTTACGGGCGTCCAACAAGGCGCGGATCGGCCAAGCCACCGGCGCTCTCACCGTTGACATGGAAACCAGCGCCGTTGCCGCCGTATGCGCGGCCCGCAAGACGGATTTCCTCGCCGTGCGCGGGATCACCGACCTGGTTGATGAAGATCTCCCGGACGAGTTCAACGATTTTTTTGTGCTCGGCCAGTTGCGAGCCGACCGGGTGTTTTCCAGTTGCGCACGCGACCCGCGCGTGCTCGCCGATCTGGCCCGACTGGGCTATCGGGCCAAGCATTCCGGCGCGAAACTGGCGCGGTTTCTGGAAACTGCGGTCGGGCAGTTACACCTTCCAGCCCTTGCGGCGCGCAATCTCTGAATGTCCGCCGGCTCCAGCCCCGAGATTTCGACGTATCCGTCTGGTAGAGTGCATTATACGCTTACAGCCAGATGTCGGTTCGATCCGACGTTTGTATGCGTTCATTGTTGAACGTGATACGCCCTGTGTAGTGAATTAAAGTGGCGTGCCGGCCCCTATTTGCGTTACCCAACATTCTGTCTGATGCGATTTTCTGTCACCTCTTGGCCTTTTCGGGTGCTTATAGGGTGGTATGATGACAACCAAAGCGATGCCTACGGCGGATCCAGACGATGCCGGGTTGGTGGCCGAAATCCTCGATGGAAACCGGGAGGCCTTCCGCAAGATTGTGGAACGGTATCAAACCTTGATTTCCTCCATCGCGTATTGCGCCACCGGCAACATGAGCCAGAGCGAAGACCTCGCCCAAGAGACCTTCGTGACCGCCTGGAAACAACTGGCCGAGTTGCGTGAGCCGGCCAAGTTGCGATCCTGGTTGTGCAGCATCACCCGGTTTCTCGTCAGCAAGGAGTTCCGTCGCCGGGGGCGCGACCCGGTTCATGCCGCCGAATCTCTGGCCTCGGTGGCCGAATGGCCTTCGCCGGAACCGCTACCTCCGGATCACGTCATCAGCGAGGAGGAAAAGGCGATTCTCTGGCGTTCGCTCGAACGCACCCCGGAAATGTATCGTGAACCGCTGGTCTTGTTCTATCGCGAGCACCAATCCATCGAGGCCGTGGCGCGGGATTTGGAGTTGAGTGAGGACGCAGTCAAGCAGCGGTTGTCGCGAGGGCGGAAGCTGTTGCAGGAGGAAGTTCTCGCCTTCGTTGCCGGCGCGCTGAAACAGACCACGCCGGGCGAGACATTCACGCTCGGGGTAATGGCGGCCCTGCCATTGCTGCTCACGACCGCGAAAGTGGCGACCGCCGGGGTCGCGGCGGCCGAGGGTGGCGCGATGGCGAAGGCGACGGGACTCGGGGCGATCCTTCAAGGCATCCTCAAGGCCGTTTCCGGCTTGCTCGGCGTGCTCAGCCCCATCCTGCTGCTGGGCGGTTATTTTGGGCTGAAGATGGGCGGAGACGCCCGCCAATCGGCGCAGCAGCGCGAGTCGGTCGCCATGTTCTGGCGCATTATGGTCGGATGCCTGGCGGCGTTTGTGGTGCTTCCCATGCTGGTGCTTATCTTTCTGGCGATTATCCACGTGGATTTTTCCGGCGATCTCCGGCTGAGGTTGTTGCACGGAATGACGATATGGCTGGGACTGATGTACGCGGTGGTTCCAGCGTCGTTGATCTGGTGGACACGGCAGCGTCGCCGGAAGGTTCCGTCGCAGCCAACCCGCGAACCGGGCGTGGTAGTGGACACGAAGAAGAAAAGACGGTTCGTCCTGTGGGTGGTGATTGCGATGATCGGGACGGCGTGCGTGCTCGTCCTTTGTCTCTCGGATTCGAACTGGAAGGTCCGCTATATAACCGCTGCGGAAGTCCAAAAGATGGTCGCGGATGGCAAGGGCAAGGAAGCCGAATTTGCCATCATGCAACAGCAGAACGGGGTCCGTTATTTTTTCATCACGGTGCGGGAAAACGGCAAGCCAGCCAAGATATCGGCGCCCGTGGATGACACCACGCTGGCCCTTCTCAAGGAGCAGGGCATCAAGTGCCCGACGTATGTCCAGGGCCGCGATTTCGAGGTGTTTGGGTGGCCGGGCCGGTTGCTGTTTCCGTTCTGCATCTTTATTCTGGCGATTGGTGGCGTCGTCCTGCTGTGCAACCCGGGGAAATTCAACCCCCAGGAAACGGACGCGCAGCGGACAGGAAAAGTGCGGCAGATGGAGCGAGTGGCGAACAAGGTGTTCGGCACAGTCGTTGCGCTGGCGTTGATCGCGGCGGCGATCCTGCTGGGGTTGATGACTCGCTGGGGGATCCACCACATCTCCGGGGCCGAGGCGCGGCAAATCATCGCCGCACACGGAGACGTCCAGTGCGAGGTGGTTCAATTCAAGGATGGAACGGGCAGACTGTTGATCACGTTGACTGGGAACCGGCGCCACCCCAACTACAGTGCCCCGACAGATGACCTCACGCTGGCACTGCTGGCGGAGAACAAGATTCCCTACAAAAAGTATGTTCAAGGGAAGGATTTTGGATATCGCGGACCAAAAAACTGGATGTTGTTGACCGGCAGCGTCATTCTGACAGTGGCGGCGGTCATCATCCTCTGGCGGGTAGTGAGGAAGGATCGAACGCTTCCAACACGCGCAGGATCTAGCGTCTAACATTCACCGAACAACCGAAACACTGAATCTTCAGGACGCAATGGCGCTCCGTGTTATATGGTGCGCTTCAGCTTTTGCCCAAACCGTCGGCGCGAACCGCTGAATCTCGGTGATCTTCACCGAAGGCAGGCGGGGGAACAAATCCTTCCGGTAGTCGAATGGATCGAGACCGTACCGCCGACAACTGCCCAGCCGGTTGTAATTCACCGCGCGCTTGGCTACATCGAGTGCGGCACGTGCGTCCACTTCAGCAAGTCCTTGCGCTGACCGACGCTACACCTTCCAGCCCTTGCGACGCGCAATCTCTAAGAGCGACGGCAGCAGGACGAGCGCGGCCATCAGGCAGGAGATAACGCCGATGGTCGTCACCAGACCGAGGCTGCGGATACCGCGGTGCGCGCCAATCAGCAGGCTGGCAAACGCGAGGGTGGTGGTCATGGCCGAGAGAATCACCGCGCGTCCCGTGCTCTTGCCGTAGAACGTCGCTTCGTGGCTTTCCCGAAACCGTTGGACCACGTAAATCCCGTAGGCGACGCCGATGCCGACGATCAATGGCAGCACCATGATGTTGGCCGGGTTGAAATTGATTCGCACCATCACCATCGCCCCGAACATCCAGGCCGTCCCCACCAACAGCGGCAGAATCGTCAACAACGTGGCGTAACCACCGCGGAAATCGATAAAGATGAGAATGACAATCACCAGCAGCGCCCACAGCGCCGCGTGGCAATAGCCTGTTTTGAGGATTTCCACAAATTCGTACAACCCGAGTGGCGTGCCTGTCGCCTTCGGCGCGACCGACTGCACCTCGCGCACGAATCTCACGAGCGGCTCCCGTTCCCAGATATTTTCCCTGGGGAAGACCTGGATCAAGAACTTACCGGTCTTGCCGACGAACATCCGCCGAACCTGCGCGGGGACATCCTCGATGGTCATCGGGTGGTCGGCCTGGGTTGTGACAATCGCCAGTTGTGATTCCAGGTCGGCGTAAAAGTGGCGCTCATAACCGGTCAGGCGCTGCTGAAGTTGGGACGGATCGGCCGACTGCAGTTTTGCGCGTGTCTGGGCCAGGGCGTTCGTCAATGGAACCAGCACCTCCAAGCTGGCTTTGTCGCCGCGTGCTCCCGCGTCGCGGGCCAGCGCGTTGGCGCGCAGCCGCAGTGATCCGAGCCCGTTTAGAACTTCGTCAGGGTCATCCGGAACCACATCGAAGTGAATGGCACCCAGTGCCTGCCGGATTCCGCTGACGATGTTGGTTTTTTGCTCCTGCTCCTCGGGAATCATCTCGGCAATGCTATGAACGCTGGCCACGCTCGGAAGTTTGGCCAGGCGCTCCTGGAGATCCCGGGTCTGCTGGAGATTGTCGCAGACGATCGCCGCAAACAGGGTGGATTCCACGTCGGCATGCAGCAATCGCAGTTCCGTTTCCACGGAGGCCAGCCCCTTCGATTGCAAATTCAGGACGTTGTAGTCGAAGCGCACCGTGCACGCCGCTACCAGCGCAGCCAACGTGATCACGCCGAAGATGGTCAGCATCAGGTAGGGCCGGCGCAAAAGGAGTTGCTCGACACGCGTCCCCGCCGATTGCGCGGGCGCCGGCGCGGCGCCGCCCTTGCGATGGATGAGCAGCAGAAGCGCGGGCAATACGGTCATCATCCCCGCCGTCGCGATCAGCATCCCGCCGCCGGCGATTATGCCCAGCTCCGTGACGCCGCGAAACCCGCTCAGCCCCATCGCGAAAAACGCGGCGGCGTTGGTGACGCCGGCTGTGACAATGCTCGGACCGGTGTGTGTCATGGCGGCCCGAACCGCATCCGCCCGTGGAAGGCCCATGCTTAATCCCTCGGTGTATCGAGCCACGAATTGGATGCCGAGATCGATCCCCAGCCCGAGAATCATGATCGCAAACGTCACGGTAATCATGTTCAGATGGCCCACCGTGAGCGTCGTGTATCCCATGCAGACCGCCAGCACGATGGCCATGGAGGCAATGAGCAGCACCACCAGGATGCAGGCGATGGGCAACGAGATCCGCATCATTCGGGGAAACGTCACGGCGTACAAGAGAAAGAGGAACACCGCCGTCAGTACCGTCGCCTTCGTGGCGTCGCTCTGCGATTGGAGCATCTCGTCGTAATCGAGCACGGGTTCGCCCGTGAGATTGATGCCCACGCCCGGAAACTGAGCGCGGACCTCCTTCATGATGCGGCGCAACTTCGGGATCGTGGCCGCGTGATGCTCGTCGGCCGTCTCCGTTCCCAATCGCGGATGGATCAGCAACAGGAACATGTGACCTTTGCGGAACGTCTGGTAGCCCTGCCACTTCATCTGTTCCTCGGCTTTCGCGCTGTCGTCCGGCCCGACAAACGCCTGCATCCAAGGTGAATGCCATTCGGCTGGCCCGCCGGCGACCGCGAGATCCCCCACTTGCCTCACAACCGTCGTCATCATGGGCAGGAACCCGAGCAGGCACTTTTCGCGCTCGGCACCCGCCACCCCGAGCTGCATCAGCGACTCGTTCGCGACATGCAGGAAACCGGAAATGTTGGGTTCATGCTGGAGCACGAAAACCAGTTGCGGGAAATCTTTGAGGCAGTTCAAATCCTCCATCGAGAGGTAGTAGAGAAACCAACGTTGAAAAGCCTCCAGATTGACCTGGTAGAACAGGTCGTCCTGCGTAAACGACTGCGCGACGGCGGCATCGCCCGGGGCCGGATTGTTCGTTGGCGATAGCAACCTCGACACCAGCCCGTCGATGGCCGCGCGGTTCTGAAGCGGCTGGTCGCTCTCGACGACAATGATGTAATCCTCCTCCGACCGGAATTCCCGGGAGTATTCGCTGTACAGGCGCCAATAGTCGCTGTCGCGTCCGATGAGATCGTTCTGGCTGGTTTTGAATTCGAGGCGGCGAACGGTGTAAACGGCAGACACTCCCGCAAGCAGGACGCCCGCGACCAGGAACGCCAGAGGCCAACGGCACACCAAGTCGGCCAATCCGCTAAGATACCGTTGTCGCATCAGGGGCCACGGGCGGGGTTATCGCATGGAGAAAACGGAAAAACAAGTCCGCGCGGTCAGCGTCCGGCGGCGACGGCTTCGCGTTCGGCTTTCTTACCGCCCTTGTTGGCCAGCGCCGCCTTCACCAGGTTTGCCCCCAGATCCCACATCGGTCCGGGCAGCTTGTAGCAATCGTTGAGCACGTCGTCGAGCGCGTTGACGAAATATTGGATGTCCTCGTCCGTGATGACAAACGCCGGCAACACGCGGATGATATCGCCGTGGTTGCCGCTGACCTGTGTCAGCACGTGGTGCTTCTCCAATAGCGGCATCACCAGCATTTGCGCGAACAAACCATCATGGGCCGCGTGGACCATCTTCCACGCCACCTTCATCTTGAGGCTTCGCGGCTCGTGGAACTCGATGCCGATCATGCAGCCCTTGCCCCGCGCCTCCATCAACATTTCGTGGCGGGCTTTCATGCCGTTGACCGCGTCGAGAAGTTTCTGGCCCTGGACGGCGCTGCGTTCGACCAGTTTCTCTTCGTCGAGGATGTGCAGCGTGGCCAGGCCCACCGCCATGCCGAGGTTGTTGCGGCCGAAACTGGAGGAATGCACCCAGCAGCGGTCCATTCGATTGAAGACCTTCTGATAGATCGAGCGGCGGGTAATCATCGCGCCGACGGGCACATATCCCCCACTCAGCGCTTTGCTGGTCGAGATGATGTCGGGTTCCAGGTTCCAGTGCTCAAACGAAAACAGTTTGCCCGTGCGACCGTAACCCGTCTGCACCTCGTCGCAGAAGAACAGCGTGCCATACTTGCGGCAGAGCGCCTGCGCCGCCGGCAGGTAATCGTCGGGCGGAATTCGCACGCCCTTGCCTTGAATACATTCGACGGCCAACGCCGCGATGTCTTTTTTCGACAGGGTTTTTTCCAGCGCTTCCAAATCGCCGTAGGGCACTTCGACGCCCGGCAACATCTCGCCAAAGCTTTCGCGGAATTCCTCGTTGCCCATGATCGAGAGCGAGCCCAGAGTCAGCCCGTGCCAGCCGTGGTCGAGGTGGGCAAACTTGCTGCGCCCGGTCGCGGCGCGGGCGAATTTCAGCGATGCCTCGACCGCTTCGGTGCCGGAATTGCAGAAGAACACGGCCTCGAGATGCGGCGGACAGCGTTTGACGAGCGCTTCAGCCAGCAAACCCGCGAGGAACGCACAATCCATTTGCACCATGTTGGGCAGGTCCAGGTCGAGCACGTCGCGGATGACCTGCGCGACCTGGGGGTGGTTGCGGCCAATCGAGTACACGCCAAACCCGCTCAGCATGTCGAGATAGCGGTTGCCTTCCTTGTCCCAGAGATACTGGCCTTTGGCTTTGGCATAGACCCTGTCAAAGCCGATGGTGCGGAACACTTTCACCAAGGTCGGGTTGATGTACTTCTCGTGCAACTCGTAGTTCTCCCCGAGCCGTTCGGCCACGACCTTTTTCAAATCAAACGATGACATAACAGGCGCCAGTCTATCGCGCTGTCGGCGGCGGTTCAAGCCTTGAACCGCTGTCCAAAATCCTGATGCGGAGGCGTCAAACAGAGGGCGATCTGACAGGACATGCTGGCAACGGTTTGCGCTTCACCAAATCCGATGGTAAAGACTTCGCCATATGCCCGAGATACCCGATCCCGAAGAACTCGTCGAGACCCCGCCCGCCGGGGTGTCGTCGCCGACTGCGGAGGGTTCTCACGATCCCTATGCGGCGTTCCGCGTTCCCGAATACCGCTTGTACGCGTTTGGCTATCTGGTTACGAATCTCGGTGCCAACATGCAATCGGTCGCCGTGGGATGGGAGATCTATGAGCGCACGGGGTCGGCGATGGCGCTGGGGTGGGTCGGCCTGATCCAGGCCGCGCCGATCATGCTGCTGGCGTTGTTATCGGGGCATGCAGCCGACCGCTTTGATCGTCGGCGTATCGTCCTGCTCGGTCAACTCGTGATGGCCCTGTGTTCCGTCGGTTTGGCGGTCATCTCGCATGTGCGCGCCCCGGTGGAATGGATGTACCCGATGCTGTTTCTGGGGGCCGTGGGTCGGGCGTTCTTCTGGCCCGCGAGCCAGGCATTGCTACCCCAACTCGTATCCAACGACCTTTTTGGCAATGCCGTCACGTGGAGGAGCACCGGTTTTCAAATCTCCTGCGTCGTGGGTCCAGCGCTGGGCGGGTTGATGATTGGCCTGCAACGGACGACGATGTGGGTTTATCTCGTCGATGCCGCGATGACGCTTGTGAATTGTTATTGCGTGTCCACACTCACCGCCCGGCCCGTGGCGCAATCGCGGGAAAGTCCGTCGCTCCGGACGTTGCTGGCCGGGTTTCGGTACGTGCGGGACAACAAACTGATTCTGGCCGCCATCACCCTCGATCTGTTTGCCGTCCTGCTGGGTGGGGCTACGGCGCTGCTACCCATTTACGCCAAGGACATTCTCCGCGCTGGCCCAACCGGATTGGGCTGGCTCCGCGCCGCACCTGCCGTCGGGGCTGTGTGCATGGCGGTGACGCTCACGCATCTCCCGCCCATGCAACGGGCGGGCCGCGCCTTACTCCTCACCGTCACCGTGTTCGGCATGGCAACCATCGTGTTTGGGTTGTCCACCTGGTTCTGGCTCTCGCTGCTCATGCTGGCTGCCGTCGGCGCGGCCGACAACATCAGTGTCGTCATCCGCCATAATCTCGTTCAGTTGCGCACGCCCAATGAAATGCGCGGTCGCGTTTCCGCGGTCAACAGCGTGTTCATCAGCGGCTCCAACGAGCTGGGAGAGTTCGAATCGGGAACCGTTGCGCGTTTCTTCGGCCCGGTGGCCTCCGTGGTCAGCGGGGGCATCGGGACCATCCTCGTGGTCGCCCTCGTCGCCTACATCTGGCCCGAGATTCGAACACTCGGCAAACTCCACGAGGAACGCCCAACCAGCCTCTGAAATCCTCACTGGCAAGACACGTCCCCTTGTGCTAGTTTTTCTAAGGGGATATGAAAAAGTGGATCACATGGATGGCGGTGGTTTTGATCGGCTGTCTGCCGGTGGTTGGCGCGATGGCGCCGCCGGTGGAACCGCCAGCGGATGATTCTGCCGATCAATCGCCGGCGGTGCGGAAGCTGCTTTCCGACAGGCCATTTTTCGGTACGCAAAGTATGCTGACGTTGAACGGCAGCTACGTCAACACGCCGACGGAGAACTTCCAAGAGACTGGCTCATGGGACGTGTGGTCGATGCCCCTGTCTCTGGAGGAAATGCATGGGATGATCGCCGAGATTTCCTTTGGCGATACCGCCAAGCAGGGGCAATGGCAGTTGACGTACCGGCAGAAGGTCATGACGATGGACAGTGAGTGGCAGGCGATTGCCAACTCCAATAGCGCGTTGAGCCTGTCCGATCGCCGGTCCCAGGTCCTCAAGGCCAGCTACAATGTTCGGGACTGGTGGAAAGTCGGCGTCGCCGCTGTCGTTGAAGACCGCTATGGGATGGAGCCCACGCTGGATATCGGTTCGTTCGGGCTGAACAATCGCGATTCGCTCGGGTTCCAAATCGACACCTCGCTGAAATTCTGACAGGCGCCTTTCAACGCGTTGCCAGTAACCGGTTGTCGTCCTGCCGCGGGCCTGCTAGTACTCCTGTCCGCGGCGCACTGCAAAGGAACCACGATGGCGAAACTCTTCCTCGGACTGGATTGCGGCACGCAAAGTCTTTCGGCCATCGTGATCGACCACGATTCCCGCCAGATTGTTTACACCCACTCGCTCAACTTCGACCAAGCGCTGCCGCAGTATGGCACCCGGAACGGCACGTTGCGCAGCGACGACCCGCTCGTCGTCCACAGCCTGCCGCGACTGTGGCTCGAAGCGCTCGACCTGCTGTTCGCGCAGATGAAAATAGATGGCGTGCCGCTCGGCGAGATCCTGGCCATCAGCGGCAGCGGACAACAGCATGGTTCGGTGTACCTGAACCGCCGGGCCGCGGAGAAACTGGCCCGGTTGGACGCCTCAAGACCGCTGGCCGGGAATCTTCGCGGCGTGTTCTCGCGGGCAACGTCCCCGGTGTGGATGGATTCCTCGACGGGCGCGGAGTGTGCCGAGATTCGCGAGGCGCTTGGCGGAGTCAAAGCCACGGCGCAAACGACCGGCTCGGACGCGTTTGAGCGGTTCACGGGGCCGCAAATCCGCAAGTTTTACAGGAGCGAGCCTGACGGCTACGCCGGGACCACGAACATCGCGTTGGTGAGTTCGTTCCTGGCGTCGATCATCGCCGGCCAAGTGGCGCCGATCGATCATGGCGATGGCGCGGGGATGAACCTGATGGACATCCACAAAAAGGTGTGGCATCCGAAGGCGCTACGAGCCACTGCGCCGCAGTTGCGGAAGAAACTTCCGCCGCTCGCGCCGTCTTCGAAGGTCATCGGCAACATCAGCCCGTATTTCGTGAAGCGATATGGCATTAATCCGAACGCCAAGACGCTGGTCTGGTCGGGTGACAATCCCTGCAGCGTGATCGGACTCGGTCTCATCAAAGAAGGTACTGTGGCGATCAGTCTCGGCACGAGCGACACATTGTTTGGCTATATGAGACGCTGCCGGGTGGATGAACGCGGCGAAGGCCACGTGTTCGGCGCGCCCACGGGCGATTACATGACGCTCATCTGCTTCAAGAACGGCTCGCTGGCCCGCGAACGCGTCCGCGACATGTACCATCTGGATTGGAGCGGTTTTAACCAGGCGCTCGCCAGGACCCCGCCCGGCAACCGCGGCGCGGTCATGCTCCCGTGGTTTGAATCCGAAATCGTCCCACGCGTCAACCGCCCCGGCATTCACCGTTTCGACCTCGATCCGAATGACGTGGCGGCGAACTGCCGTGCCGTCGTCGAAGCACAGATGATGTCGATGCGCCTCCACTCGCAATGGATGAAAGTCGTACCGAAACAGATTTGTGCCACCGGCGGCGCATCGACGAACAGCGCGATTCTGCAAATTATGGCGGACGTGTTCGGCTGTCCCGTTGTCCGTATTGAAGTTGCCAAGAGCGCGGCGCTCGGCGCGGCCCTGCGTGCCGCTCACGGCTGGCTCGCGCATTCCGGCAAGAAACCGCGCTGGCAGGATGTCGTTGCCGGTTTCACCGATCCGCTGCCCGATAGCGAGGTTCGTCCCAGTGCGAGATCGGCACGGGTGTATGGCGAACTGATGGAGAAGTACGCGAAACACGAGCGCGAAGCGATCAAGGAGCAGTGAGGCGGTGAGGCCCAAACCGCGAAGGGCACGAGGAAGACGAAGACGGATGAAGTCCCGCCAACCGGTTCAGATACCAGACTGGCTGGCGTGAAGCGCGCGTTCGAGTTGCTGCAAGTCGGCCGGGAGCGGCGCCGACCACTTCATGCGTTGGCCGCTGACCGGATGGGCGAGTTCCAATTCCTCCGCATGCAAGGCCTGACGTTCACACTCGATCGGCACAATGGCGCGGTCCCGTTTCGACGGGTGATACAAGGGATGATACGTGCGGTCGCCGATCAGTGGCAGGCCTTCGTGGGCGGCCTGTGCCCGAATCTGGTGGGTGCGTCCTGTCTCGAGCTGGAAGCGCATTTTGGAAACCACGCGGCCGGTCGCGCGGAGGGCGAATTCGTCGAGCACTTCGTAGTGCGTGATCGATTCCAGCGCGTCGGCTCGGCCCGGCTGGGAGGAGACCTGCTGCCGCAGCGTTTCGTCGTCGAAGCGCAGCCAATGCCGCCACGTGCCGCGGGGGGTCCGGGATCGCCCGTCGACGAACGCCACGTATTGGCGGGAGGCGGTGTGCGCGGAGAACTGTTCGATGAGCGCGGCGCGGGCGGCCGGGTTCATCGCCAGACACAGGACGCCTGTGGTGAACTGATCGAGGCGGTGGACCGGCAACGGTTGTAATTGGCGAACGGCGGCCGGCACTCGGCGTTCGGCGGTGCGGTGGCCCAGCCCGCGCAGCTTGCCCTCCAGAAAGTCCGCGAGAATGCTCAACGCCGACAGGTCGGTGATCGGGGCCGGCACGGAGAGCAACCCGGCGCCTTTGTTGACAATCGCCAGGGACGGGTCGAGGTACAGCAGACTGAGCCGGGGATGGATCGGCCATGGCTCGTCGAGGACCAGCGCGGCGGGGCGGCGTCCTTGCAGTTCGAGCGTTCCGGGTGGATTGGGCAACAGATGGTTTGGTTTGCGGATGACCGCGCCCGCGATGCTGACACGCCCGGCGAGGATCCATTCCTTCGCGCGTTTGCGTGGGGTGTCGGGAAACTTTTCCAGCACCAGGTCCAGAAGCGTTCGGGAATTCGTGGCTTTGGCGGTCAAGCGCTCGTTGGCCGGTGTGTTCATCGCTTGGGAGCCTTGAGGCGGTGACCCCGTCCACGCGGTGGTTCGCTACTTCGTCTTGAGTCTGCTCCAGAACGCTTTCTGCTTCCGAACTCTCATCAGACTTTGGTAGTACTCGGCCCCGTAGAGTACGGACAGTGTGGGCCAGAACTCGATGAGGGGTTTTTTACCCGCGTCAGAATGTTCCATGTAATAGGCGGCCAGATACTTGTAGCGGTCGGTTTTCGACAGGCGCATGACAACGTCCTTCACCTCGCGGGACCCTGTTTTCCAGCACTGACGCAGTTCTTTTTCGAGTCCCTCGGCGTTGAACCTGCCCGTGGTATGCAATTGGGCGCGGTATTTTTCGAGGATCGGTTTGGCCTTTTCAAATCTCTCATCGCTTAACTTGTACATGCGCCTCCTTATCGGTGTTGGGGCGCAGGCTAGCACCGGGCGGGGTGTATTGGCAATGCTGGAGCAGATTGGTGAATGGGGAGGCGGAAGGCAGCAAGCACCGGGACCAGGACGCATAGGACGAAGAGGACCGATAGGACAAATAAGACGAATAGACGGAAGCAGGCGGAGCTGGGGCTCTAGGAGATCTTTCCTGATTCCTGGAAACTGTAGTGGGCTTTTTGGGTGACGATGATGTGGTCGAGGACGCGGACGCCAAGAATTTTTGGCGGCTTCGGTGAGGCGGTCTTGCAACTGGAGGTCGGCGGTGCTGGGCTGAACGTCGCCGTTGGGGTGGTTGTGGACGAAGATGAGATGCGCGGTGGACTGTGAACGGCGGGGGGGAGGTGTGATGGGTTGGTGTTGTCAAAAATGATTTTGATAATAAGGGAGTTGGCGGTAGGAGAAGATGGGGTAGCTGGGGAGAAGCTGGAGTCGAGTTCAACTGAGGAGATAGGTCGAGATCGCATGCGGCGGGATCGTGGTACTGGCGCAGCGTCTGCCCTGCTTGAGGACGAACGGTCGTTGCGTGTCCGAGCGATTCAACACGACGACCGCCAGCATGCCGTCGGGATTGGCAAAGGCGGTGGCCTCCAAATCACCGTGATTCGTGGCGCAAAGAATCCGTTGGGCCCCGGGACGGATAAACCGGCTGAAATGTCCGATGTAATAGTACGAGCTCTGAAAGATGATCTGATCCTTGCGCCTATCGGCAATGATCGGCGCACTGCAGAAATTGCCAACGTGGTTCGGCCCACCCGTCTCGTCGAGCACGAGGTTCCAGTCCACCCACCCGACGGTCCAGCGGTTCAGATCATTGATCATCGATCGCGCATAGCGTTCGCCCAGCGCCCACTCGCCGATGTGCGGGCCGCCTTCCTGACAACCTTCAGTGAACAGAAGTTGTTTGTCCGGCCACGCGTCGTGTACGAGTTGGATGTTGTCGAATTTGTCCTGCACGTACCAATGGAAACCCGCGCCCCAGATATATTTCGCGGCTTCCGGATCGTCGTAGGCGACACGGACACGCTCGACGATGATGTCGCGATTGTGATCCCAGATGATGATCTTAACGGAGCCGAGGCCGGCCTTGTCCAGTGTCGGGCCGAGATGGTCGCGGACGAAATCGCGCTCCTCTTCCGCCGTGTACTCGCACGAATCCCACGGCTGCGAGGCCGCGGGCTCGTTCTGGACGGTGAGCCCCCAGATCGCGACGCCTTCCTTGGCGTACTCCTGGATGAAGCGGACGTAGTACCGCGCCCAGGCATCCCGGTATTCCGGCTTGAGTTTGCCGCCGCGGTTCATCTGGCCGTTGGTTTTCATCCACGCGGGCGGACTCCACGGCGAAGCAAATAAACGAAACTTCTCGCCAGCGATCTTCTGCGCATCCTGGATCATCGGCAACAAAGCACCGCGGTCCCGGTCGATGGTGAAGTGCCTGAATTCGACATCGCCCGGAACTTCTGCGTACGCGTAATTGCTGAGAGCAAAGTCGCAACTGTTAATGTGCGTCCGGCACAAGGAATACCCATGGCCTTCCTTGGGGTCAAAATACGCCCGCAGGATCCGCTCGCGGTTGGCCGGGCTCAGTTTCTGCAGCGTGACCGCAGCCGCCTCGGTAAATGCGCCACCGAATCCCTCCAGCATCTGAAACCGCCGACCCGGGTCGACGAACACGGATGCCAGTTCGCCTCCGCGCTTCTCATCGAGAGACAGCGTTCCGTTCAGGGCCAAACGATCGCCCGTGTCCCTGGCGGTGAGAAAGTGCCGCGCGTGCGTGTAAGTTGTCATGCACCTATTTGTCTCTTTTCTGTCAGCAGAGTTAATAGTATGGTACTAGCATAGATTCAATCCACATTTTCCATTCGACCACAACCCGACAGCAATTGAGCGACACGAAAACTGATGAAGACGAACCAGATTGTGCTTGGGAATGCCCTATATCAGCGGACCGAAGATTCGATCCGCGGCGAGTTTGCGGAGATCGATGGCCAGACGTATTACAGCATACGAAACGTTGACCGGCTTGCGCCGTTCCTAATGTCCATCGTCAGCGATACCGACCTCTGGTTGTTTGTCGGCAGCAACTCGCCGTTCACCGCCGGCCGCGTCAATCCCGACACCGCCCTGTTCCCCTATCAAACCGTGGACAAAATCCTGCGCCACTCCGACACCAGCGGCGCACTGTCCGTGTTTCTCGTCAAACACGGTGATCACTGGTCCCTCTGGGAACCGTGGCAGCGATGCGGGCGGGTGTATCGCCTCCAGCGCCACCTCTACAAGCACGCCCACGGCACCACGGTCATCTTCGAAGAAACCAACGAAGATCTGCGGTTGCGCTTCCGGTGGAGTCTCACCACGTGCGAGCGCTATGGCCTCGTCCGTCGTTGCACCCTGGAGAATCTTGCCGACAAGCCCGTCGAAATCCGCTATCTCGACGGGTGGCACGAGATTCTGGCCCCCAACATCAGTCAGGAAAGTTATACCCGCCTCAGCTATCTGGCCATTGCCTACATGCGCCATACTCCTGTTTCCGATCAATCGCTTGGTGTGTACGCGCTGAACGCGGGAATGACGGATCGCGCCGAACCCTGTGAGTCCTTGCGCGCCGCGGTTGGATGGTCGCTCGGACACCCGCATCCCACCCTCCTTCTTTCGGATCGCCAAGTGGACGCATTCCGATACGGCGAGCCCGTCGAGCCGGAACAGGAAGTGCGCAGTGAGCTCGGCGCCTATTTGGTATCGGACCACGTTACTCTCGCGGCGAACAAAACCCACGCTTGGTCCACAGTTGCCGACACCGCCCTCGACCACAGCGCTATTGTGCGGCTGCGTGAGGAACTCGGAAATCGCAAGCGGCTCGATCAATCGTTGCGTGCCAGCGTTCAGGCCAACGAGGAAGGCTTGCGACGCCGCATGGCCGCTGCCGACGGACTCCAGCAGACAGCCGATCGCACCGCCAGCGTCCATCATTTTGCCAATGTGACGTTCAATTGCATGCGCGGCGGCACGCTGAATGATTCGTACCGGTTTCCCAGCACGGATTTCGCGCTGTTCATCCGCACGCGGAACAAGAGCGTGTTCGCACACCACCGCGAATGGCTGGACAAGCTCCCCGAATCGCTCACACTCGAGGCACTTCTCAAGAAGGTCGCCAGCCGCCACGACCGCCAGCTGCTGCGCCTCGCCCACGAATACCTGCCGGTTACCTTCAGCCGCCGTCATGGCGATCCGAGTCGACCGTGGAACCGTTTTTCGATTCATCTGAAGGATGAACACGGCGACGCCGTGTTGAACTACCAGGGTAACTGGCGCGATATATTTCAGAATTGGGAGAGTCTCGCGCAGAGCTATCCCGCGTTCCTCGAACAGATGATCACGGTGTTCCTCAATGCTTCCACCGCGGATGGCTACAACCCCTACCGGATCACCCGCAACGGTGTGGACTGGGAGGTCAGCGACCCGCGCGATCCATGGAGCTACATCGGTTACTGGGGTGATCATCAGATCGTTTATCTGCTGCGACTTCTGGAGAGCTACGAGCGATTCTATCCCGGCCGCCTGGTCGCGCAGATCAACAAGGAAGCCTACGCCTACGCCCATGTGCCCTACGAGATCGCCGGCTTCAACAAGCTGCTCGCCGATCCACGCAATACAATCAGCTTCAACCATCCGCTCCAGGACCGCTTGATGGCCCGCGCCCGCGAGTTGGGTTCCGACGGTCGGCTCATCGACGACGACCTCGGCGACGTGCTTCTTGTCTCGCTCGCCGAGAAACTGCTTGTGCCACTGTTGGTCAAGCTCAGTAATTTTGTACCCGAAGGCGGGATATGGCTCAACACCCAGCGCCCCGAATGGAATGATGCCAACAACGCTCTGGCCGGTTGGGGCTTGTCCATGGTCACGGTTTACTACGTCCACCGCTACCTCAAGTTTTGCGAACAGGTGTTTGCGGCTGGCAGGAACGCAGAGGTTTCCCTCTCGAAGCCGGTAGCCAAACTGCTCGCCGACGTCACCTCCGCCCTGCGCAGCGCGTCGGGACCAGCCGCCCGCGGGTTCGATGACGCCACACGTTTTCGAGTGTTTGCCGCACTCGGGCGGGCGGGCGAAACACACCGCCACGCTGTTTACCAAGAGCAACTGGCGGCCCGTCGCACCATTCCGATGAAGGCCTTGCGCGAGTTTGTGGCTACGACCTTGCCGGTCATCGAGGCCACGATCCGCGTGAATCGCCGGGCAGACGGGCTCTACCACAGCTACAACATCCTGCATGTCAAAGGCGGGGATCGCGCCTCGGTTGCGCATCTCTACCCGATGCTCGAGGGTCAGGTCGCGGCACTGAGTTCGGGCCTCCTCACTCCCGAGGAGGCGTTGACCCTGTTGCGCGCACTGCGCGCCGGCGATTTGTATCGCGCCGACCAGCACAGTTATATCCTGTATCCGGACCGCGTGCTGCCGACGTTTGTGGAAAGAAATACGCTGACGACGACTCCTCCCTTGGAGGACCGCTCCATCTTCGAGCGAGACGACCGCGGTCAATGGCATTTCCAGGCCGATCTGCGCAATGCTGCCGATCTGAGCGACCGTCTCGATAAGCTCGGCGTCGACGCGCCGGTCCGTGAAGCGACGCTTGATCTGTGGGAGGCAACGTTCCACCACAGCGAATTCACGGGACGCAGCGGCACATTTTTCATGTTCGAGGGACTCGGCTGCGTGTATTGGCACATGGTGGCAAAACTGCTTCTGGCGGTGGAGGAAAACTATCGCGAAGCAATCCGCAACGACGCCGAGGGCGCGACCGTGCAGGCGCTCGCCAAAGCCTATGACGACATTCGCGACGGATTGGGCTTTCGCAAGACGCCCGAAGTCTACGGGGCGTTCCCGACCGATCCCTATTCGCATACGCCCCGTCATCGGGGCGCGCAACAGCCCGGCATGACGGGCCAGGTAAAGGAGGAAATCCTCACTCGCTGGGCGGAACTCGGCGTAGAGGCAACTCGGGGCTGTCTCCGACTCGCCCCGCGCCTGCTGCATCGCGAGGAGTTCGCCGCCGAAGCCCGCTCGTTCTCTTATGTCAATCTGAAGGGCGAAGACAAGACTTGGGACCTGCCGCCGGAGAGTCTGGCGTTCACGTATTGTCAGGTGCCGATTTGCTACACGCTGGCGGATGCCGCCGTGATTACCATCGAATGGGCCGACGGCCGGAAGGAATTTGTCCGCTCCGACTCATTAAGCGCGGAAGTCAGTGGATCGATCTTCTCCCGACGCGATGAAGTGTCGCGACTGATTGTCCAGGTCCCACGCCAAGCCCTGCGAGATTGACTAAATCGTCTGGGCCAAGAATCCGCCGTCCACGCGGATATCTACGCCCGTAACGAAGCTGCTGGCTTTCCCGCTGGCGAGGAACACGACCGTGCCGATCAATTCCTGGCCGTCACCGAATCGTCCCATCGGCGTGTGGCCGAGGATCAACTGGGCTCGTGGCGTCGGTGACCCATCCTTGTTGAACAACAGCGCGCGGTTCTGCTCGGCAGGGAAAAACCCCGGGGTGATCGAGTTTACGCGCACGCCGTTCCTAGCCCATTCGCGGGCGAGAAACTGGGTGAGATTCAGCACGGCCGCTTTTGCCGCCGAGTACGCGACCACGCGCGACAAAGGCAAGTGTCCCGACGCGCTGGCAATGTTGATGATCGATCCATGCCCGCGTTTCGCCATCGCCGGCCCGAATTCCTGACAGGGCAGGAGCACACCCCCGACAAGGTTGAGGTCGAACACCGTCGCCCAATTTGCCTGGGGAATGTCTTCGAACTTCAAATCGGCCGCCACGGTTGCTTTCGGGTCGTTGCCCCCGGCAGCATTGACCAGAACCGTTGGGGCTCCCAGCGATTTGGCGATCTGTTCGTGCGCAGCCCGAAGACCATCGCGTTTCATCGCGTCGGTCGCGAAGAACCCGGCGGTTCCGCCCGATTTCTTGATGGCGACCACGCGCGCTTCGCCGCGCTCGGCGTTGCGGCCAACCACAGCCACCTTGGCACCGGCGGCGGCCAGCCCTTCTGCCATCGCGCCGCCCAGCACGCCCGTGGCTCCGATCACCACCGCCACTTCGTTGGTCAGGTCAAAAAGATTTGTCATGGTATCATTCTCGACTCGTGAACACGCGGTACGCCGCCACGCCACGCCCGTGCGGCACAAATTGTCTTCTTGCCTCATGCCCGGCGAGTCCGTAAGGTTTCGCTCGATGCGCGTGGCGCTATTCATCCCCTGCTTCATCGACCAGCTTTTCCCGAACGTAGGAATCGCAATGGTCACCGTGCTCCGTCGGCTGCAGGTCGAGGTGGACTATCCACCCGAACAAACCTGCTGTGGTCAACCGGCGTTCAATACAGGCTACTGGCACGAGGCCCGCGCGCTCGCGAAGCGTTATTGTGAAATCTTCGCCGATGCCGACGCCATTGTAAGCCCGTCCGGTTCTTGCACGGCCATGGTGCGAAATTTCTACCCCGAACTCCTCGGCAAAGCAACCGAAACGACGGCGCATACCTACGAGTTTGCCGAGTTCCTCGTCAAGAAGCTTGGGGTAACGGATGTGGGCGCGAAGTTTCCCCAGCGCGTTACTTACCACGACTCCTGCCACGCACTACGCGAACTCCGTCTCAAAGATGAGCCACGCCAACTCCTGCGGTGCGTGCAAGATCTTGAATTGGTTGAGATGGACCAGGCGGAGACCTGTTGCGGGTTCGGTGGAACGTTTTCAGTGAAGTTCCCGATGATCTCGTATGCCATGGATGAAGTGAAAGTCACCTCCATCCAAAAAACCGGCGCCAAGTACGTGGTGTCCACCGACTCCAGTTGTCTGATGCAGATCGACGGCTACTTGCGCCGCCAGAATCTCCCGATCAAAACAATTTCGCTCGCAGAGGTCCTGGCTTCGACATGACCACGACAGCCCGTTCGCAATTCGTGCACGACGCGACGGTGAAGGCCGCCGACTTGCGGCATCGCGCCGTCATCCAGAAAAACATCGGCACGTACGACATCGCGGTGGCAAAAGGCCGGGCGCGGTTCGCTGACTGGCAGAACGCCCGCTCCCACGCCGCCGCCATCAAATGGGAAACGATCAACCATCTCGACCGTTATCTCGAACAGTTCGAGCAGAACGTGCTGGCGAACGGTGGCCATGTGTTCTGGGCTAAGACGGCCGAGGACGCCCGCAGGCACGTGTTGGAACTGGCCCGTCGTCACGGTGTCCACAAGGTCGTTAAATCCAAATCGATGACGACCGAGGAGATCCATCTCAACGGGGCACTCGAGGCTGCGGGTATTCACTCCATCGAGACCGATCTTGGCGAATACATTTGCCAGATCCGCGGTGAGCACCCCTATCATATCGTCACGCCGGTCATGCACCTGACAAAAGCGGACATCGCCCAAACGTTCCAAGAGAAGCTTGGTACGCCGCTGACCGACAGCGCGGAAGAACTTGCCATGATCGCCCGTGCAAAACTGCGGCGGGAGTTCATGACGGCGGATATGGGCATTACCGGGGGAAATTTCGCAATCGCCGACACAGGAATGATCGCACTTACGGAAAATGAGGGCAACGCGCGACTGAGTTTTTCTCTGCCACGCGTTCACGTCGCCATCGTGGGTATTGAGAAACTCATTCCGCGCCTGGAAGACCTTGCGTTGTTTTGGCCATTGCTCGCGGCCAGCGGCACAGGACAGACCATCACCGCGTACAGCTCGTTGATCGGCGGCCCGCGCCAGGAACGCGAGGAGGACGGTCCGCAGGAATTTCACGTCATTCTGCTCGACAACGGCCGCACGCGTCTGCTGGCCGATGCCGAGCAGCGCGACGCGCTGCATTGCATTCGTTGCGGCGCTTGCCTGAATGCGTGCCCGGTTTATAAGAACATCGGCGGCCACACGTACGGCACAACCTACCCGGGGCCCATCGGCTCGGTTATCACGCCGCACCTGCGCGATGCGCAGGAGTGGTCCCATCTGCCGTACGCCAGTTCGTTGTGCGGCGCGTGCACGGACGTGTGCCCCGTGCGGATCGATTTGCACCATCACCTGCTCCACAACCGGCGCAACGCCGTCCAGAGCCGGTTCGACGGCTCGATCCAGCGCTTCGTTTTTCGTGCGTGGCTGTGGACCATGCAATCCCCAGTGCGGTACGCCACCGCAGCGAAGCTCGGGAACTTCGCGCTGCGTCGTGGCCTAATGGGATCTCTGTTGAAACCGTGGACCGCCGGCCGCGAGTTTCCCACGCCGCCCAAACAGAGTTTCAAGGAATACTGGAGGGAATGTGGACATCGCTCGTGATAACATTCTCCAACGCGTTCGCGCTGCGTTGAGTGTTGAGGCGCATCGACCTTTCCCGGCGACAAACGCGCCCGTCTTCCCGTTGGTCCTCGACGTTGAGGCCCGGTTTCGCGCGGAGTTTGTGAGCTTGCGCGGCGAGATTATCGAGAATGCCGGGGCGTTACGCGCGTTCTTGAATGGTTTCACGAAAATCGCCACAGACAGCGGTGAGCTGACGACCAAATTCGTCGGCGCGCCAAACGCCGGTGTCCGCGAGTGCGATCTTGGGGTAACGGGCTGCGACTGTCTCGTAGCGCAAACCGGGTCCATTATCGTCTCGACGTTCTCGGCCGGTGGACGGGCGTTGTCGGTCCTGCCGCCGACGCATCTTGTCATCGCTTGCCGCGTCCAGATTGTTTCCGATCTGGCATCAGGCATGGCGCTGTTGCGCAAACGCTACGACAAACACTGGCCGAGTGCGCTTTCGGTCATCACCGGCCCCAGTCGCACGGCGGACATCGAGAAAATCCTGGTGATGGGCGCCCACGGCCCGAAACGACTGGCACTCTATTTCGCTGATTGAGTCGGCTCCAGCATGTCAACGTTCACGACATCCACAGGCCGTTTCGGCTTATGGGAAGACGCCAGCTCAGAGTTTTGCATTGGCTCGTGGTTGCGCAACCGGGGCACAAAATAAAAGCCAAGCACCAGTGCCGCCGCAATCAATTGCGCCAGTGTCGTCTCGACAGTTGGGAAGACTGAGAACCAGACCCCCATCCACGCGGGGACGACGTTGACCAATGGACGAATCGGAGTGGCTGGAATCCAGCGGGCCAGTTGCATCTCCTGGGCTTGTTCGCCAACCATGACCAGCAGCACAAAGCCGAGCATGATTCCGGTCAGTACGAGCATTCTTCGGTACGGCAGTTGTTGATGGGCAACGAACGTGAGGACCGCGACGATGCCGGTGAATACCAACCCCAGCAGCGCCCCTTCCAGCACGAGTTCGCCGCCCAGGCGCAGGTAATAGCTTTGCAGGAAGAGCACCACTTCAAATCCCTCGCGATACAGTGACGCAAATCCCAACAGGCATAGCCCACGCAGGAGGCGAGCCTGGGATATTTCTGCGCGGTTGGCGCTGCGGAGCAGTTTCTTCTTCGTCTTGTTGTGCATGGAGATCCACCCGCCCCAATAGACCTTGTGGAAAAACCAATTCATGACCACCAACAGGACAATGACCGCCAGCAGCCCGGTCGCGGCTTGAAGGTTCAGCGCCGAGACGCTCGAAGACAAATCATTGACGGTCGCCACGGCAATAACCCATGTGACGAGCGTCACCACAAAACCGATCCCCGCGCCGACGGCAACAGGCCGTCGATAAGCCTTCTGGCTGCCAACCAGGCTGGCTGTAATCGCCGAGAGTACCAGGATGCACTCCAATCCCTCGCGGAACACGAGCACGCCGATGTCGAGCAGCGCCACTGTCGGGCTGAGATGCGGACCTGTGGGGTCCGGATTGCCCCTGGCCGTGACCCCCTGCCAGATCAGGACGCCGGCCACAAGTAACGCACCGACCAACAGAAGAAGGCGAAGACCGATGCGCCTCCGCCTGACGCCGAACCACACTGCGGGCCGGGGTGAATCGACGGCTTCATGGATCGAAGATTTTGCCATCCTGAACTTTCGTTGCTCGTCGCCACGGTCTGCCGACGTTCATTATTCCAACAAGCTTGCGATCTCCTGCACGTGTTCCGTTTCCACACTGATCTGCTTGCGGATGAAATCCTCGAGCATTGTGTCGCCGGTCACATGCGGCAACACTTCCTTGTATGCGTCCAACGCCTGGCGTTCGACCTCCAGCATCTCGGCCAGCGCATCCTGCAAATTCGTCGGGCCGCCGCACAGTTCCAACTCGATCTTAATATGCGGGATATGACCGAGCACGCGAATCTGCTTGGCAATCGCCTCGGCGTGCTCCAGCGTCTCACGGGTGCCTTCGTCGAATAACTTCTCCGCCGCCAGACGATCGACCCCGCGCAGCCGATATTTCATCTGGAAATAACGGAGAAATGCCTCCAACTCCTCCGCCATCAGGCGATTCAAGTCCTCCACAATTTCACTGCGGTCAGTATTCATAAACTCGCGTGCTGCAATTCCTCGATCAGGCAACGACCGTGACATACTTCGCACGTCTTGCTATCGGGACATCGATCGTGAAAACTCTTGAACCGCGCGAGCACCTGCTTCGCGAGTGGGTCCTCCGAAACGAGGAACCTCATGAAATGGACAAGTTGCTCGCCCGTGGGCTGGCTGATGAGATGCTCGACCTTGCAGCTGTCGATCTCAGCCTGCAGTTCGGGGACGTTGAGGACATTGGACAAAAACGCCTTCACGACGGCCTTCTTGGCCATCACAGTCTGGACTGCCTTCTGCCCTTTCGGGGAAAGCTTCACCATGTGATGCTCGTCGGTATCGACCCATCCGCGTTTTTTGAGTGCCCGCAGATTGATCGACACGCTGCCGCGTGTAATGCTCAACTCGCGTGCGATGTCGGAGACGCGCGCCCAACCACCGTATTCGAGACCGACCTCGTAAATGGCAAGGAGATGGTGAGCAGCGCTGTGAGTCAGCTCGTTAGCCTCGAATTCCTTCCAAGTTTCCATAATTGATGGATTTATACGTCACTTGTTTGATATGTCAAACATAAAACGGATGGATTTTGTCCGCTTTTGGCTTGGACTATTGTTTCATAAATCACTTTCCCAAATACCAACGACCACCTATATTGCTTTCAACTGTAAGGAGGTTGTGGGGTGGAGCAACTGATCGATGCTTTTCTCGATCATCTGACCGTAGAGCGTGGGCTTGCGTCGAACACGCGTCTCGCCTATCGCGCCGACCTCGCCCAGTTTGCCGATTTCCTCCATCGCCGCGGCGTCAAACATCTCAATGATGCCCAGCGCCAACTCATCACGGAGTATCTGTTGCACAGGCGCAAGGACGGCCTGAGCGCGCGGAGTCTCTCCCGTCACCTCGCTGCGATCCGCACGTTTTGCCGGTTCCTTTCCCGCGAAAAACTTCTGGTTGCCGATCCCACGCAGACGATCGATTCGCCCAAACTGTGGCGCACCCTTCCTCACTCACTCGATTACGAAGAGGTCGAGCGGCTGCTGGCTGCGCCCGACACGCACACCCGGCTCGGCGTGCGCGACAAAGCGATGCTGGAATTCATGTACGCCACGGGATTGCGCGTCAGCGAAGTTGCCCATATCAAGCTCAGCGACGTCAATTTCGAGGCCGGCTTCCTTCGTTCGCTCGGCAAAGGCAGCAAGGAACGCATCGTCCCCATCGGGAAACAAGCCATCGACTGGATGCAGCGTTACCTTCACGAAGCACGCGGATCATTTGCCGGAGCGGACAGTGTCGGTGAAGTGTTCCTCTCGACCCGGGGCCAGCCACTCAGCCGAAAAACCATCTGGGTGCTCATCAAGAAATACGCGCGCCGGGCCGGCATTTCGAAAAACATCACGCCGCACACGCTGCGGCACAGCTTTGCCAGCCACCTCCTCGATAACGGCGGCGACCTGCGCGTCATCCAGGAAATGCTCGGCCACGCCGACATTTCGACCACGCAAATCTACACGCACGTCGACCAGCAGCGCCTTAAGGAAACGCACTATCGCTTCCACCCCCGCTCGGGGCGTCGGTAAAATCCCCAAAAATTAAGGCTCGATTTTCTGAAAACCTTGCGGTAGTTTCTCCCCCACAGCAGTTGGATTTTGCGGCCCAACCCTGTTTCGGGGCGGCAACATCCCCCTGCACGCGAAGGCGACGCAGCAATCATGCATTCTCATAAGTTGCAGAAGATCATCGGCCACGAGTTCAAAGATTTCGATCTCCTCGTGGAAGCCCTCACCCATCCGTCCATTGCGCACGAGCGCGGGAGTGAGTGCAACCATCACAATCAGCGGTTGGAATTCCTCGGCGACGCGGTCCTGCAACTCGTACTCACCGACCGCATCTACAAGCTGTACCCGGACCTGCCCGAGGGCAATCTCACGCAAATTCGCGCCCATCTGGCCAATCGCCACACGCTGTTTCAGCGCGCCCTGGCCATCGACCTGGGCAGCCACTTGATGCTCGGTAAGGGCGAGGAAGCCAGCGGCGGTCGCGAGCGCCTGTCCAACCTGGCCGACGCCTACGAAGCCCTGCTTGGGGCGATCTATCTCGACGGCGGTCTGCGCGCCGCCCGTAAGTTCATCTTCGCGCAATTCGCTGACGAGTTTTTGAACATCAAGCAAACGACCCCGCGCCAGAACCCCAAGGGACGGTTGCAAGAGTTACTTCAAGCCCATTCCGCGAACGGTCCCAGTTACCGCGTCGTAAACGAATCGGGGCCGGACCACAGCAAGTATTTCGAGGTGGTCGTCGAATGGGAAGGACGTGAGATCGGTCGCGGAAATGGTTCCAGCAAGAAGCAGGCGGAAACGGTCGCCGCGGAAGTGGCCTTGGCGGCGTTGCCGGAGACCATGGCGCGTGCCAATGCGCCCGCACTCAGCTGAATCACCGCTGCGGTTGGGTCGACGATGGCGGCGCGGCAATCTGAAGGCCATGCCTCGCCAACACTCCCATCAACTCGGGCTTCCCGGAGCCGTACTGCACCAACGCGTTGACCAGATAATTCACGGAACGTTCATTGGCCTGCATTCGCGCAATCTGACGCTCGTGGACAACTGTCACCGCAACAAGATTGCGGTTTTGCTTGTAGACGAACGCCGTAAACGCCAGGCTCATCACCAGTAGCCCGGCCCCCAACCCACAGACCAGGGTACGCAACTGATCGATCGCCGTCGCGGCATCCATCGGCGTATCGATAATCGATGCGGCCTTCAAGCTGCTGTCGGTCGACTGTCCGCGCTCGGCGCGGGATTGGCTTTCCATTTCTTCAGGTATGCTCATGGGATCCGTCCTACGGTCGTGCGGAACTGCGGGCTGCTGCTGCCGCCGCATTGGTTGCCTGGGCCTGCTTGAATATCTGTGCCAGCTGCGGGTCCGTATTGGCCCGCGCGGCGAATTCCTGAAGAAGGCCCTGGATGGCTTGCTCTCGTACCAGCATCTGCTGAACCTGGGCATCGGCACGCGTGGCGTCGCGGTAAACCTCAATGTAGTGCATCACAACGTAGATGTTGAAAATCACGGAGATCCCCAACACGATGCTTCCGTACTGAACCGCCGTTTGGAAATTTTTCTCGGTCATTTGCGCTCCTCACTCGACCATCGATCCAGCAATTCAAATAAATCGGACACGTTAAACGGTTTCTCCATAAACCCGGCCGCACCCTCCCGCATCATCTCCTCACGCGTCACCCCCAACGACCGGTACTCGCCGGACATCAGCAACACCCGCTTGGCCGATTTGGCCCCAAGGATCGCCTTCATCGCGTCCACCCCATTCATCCGCGGCATCGCAATATCCATCACCACCAGGTCCGGTTGCAACTCCTTGGCCAGCGAAACCGCCTCCACCCCGTCCTTGGCCTTGCCCACAATCTCATGCCCGGCGTACGCAATCGTATCGGCCACCACTTCACACACCGCCGGCTGGTCGTCCACCACCAGCACACGCAGCTTCTTGCCGTCGGTGGACGCCCCTGCATCTTCCTTTGAAGCCGCTGTATCCATTTCCGTAAGTTCTTTTCGGCCCGCGCAATCTAGCGATTCCCCTCCCGCATTGCAAGCCCCTGATTTTGCCGACGCCCCACCCCCACCCGGCCACAGAATCCTTGACACCACACACCCAGTGCTTGCCAACCACCGCTCCCTTGTTCTATCCTCTCGACACATGCTTCGTTCACCCCGTAGGAGGTTAATATGAAGATCCTGATTGCCGACAAATTTTCCGAGAACCACCTCGACCGTCTCAAGAAACTCGGCTGTGACGTCACCTACAACCCCTCCATCAAAGCCGAGGAACTTCCCAAGCTCATCGGCTCGAGTAAAGTCCTCGTCGTCCGCAGCAAACAGGTCGCCGCCGACACCATCCAGGCCGGCACCCAGCTCGCCGTGATCCTTCGCGCGGGCGCGGGCGTCAACACCATCGACGTCAAAGCCGCCAGCGCCCGCGGCGTGTATGTCACGAATTGCCCGGGCAAAAACTCCGTCGCCGTGGCCGAACTCGCCTTCGCATTGCTGCTGGCCATCGACCGCCGCATTCCCGACAACGTCGCCGCGCTCCGCGCCCACAAATGGAACAAGAAAGAATTCAGCAAAGCCGACGGCGTCCACGGGAAGACCCTCGGCGTCGTGGGCCTCGGCCAGATCGGCCGCGAGGTCGTCAAACGCGCCCACGCCTTCGGCCTTCACGTCATCGCTTGGTCCCGCTCGCTCAACCTGCAAAAAGCCCGCGACCTCAACGTCGAGTATACCCCCGATCTCGACACCCTGTTCCGCCGCGCCGACATCATCTCCCTGCACGTCGCGCTCAAGCCCGACACGAAGAAGCTCGTCAGCGCCGACCGCATCGCGATGATGAAACCCAACGCCATCCTCATCAATACCGCCCGCGGCGAGGTCGTCGACCAAACCGCCCTGCGCGCCGCGCTCGAAGCGAAACGGATTCGCGCCGGCCTCGATGTCTACGATCCCGAACCCGCCGAAGCCACGGCCGAGTTCGCCGACCCGATCCTTGACCTGCCGAATCTCTACGGCACCCACCACATCGGCGCGTCCACCGAACAGGCCCAGGAAGCCATCGCCGAGGAAGCCATCCGCATCATCGAGACCTACATCAAAACCGGCGTCGTGCTCAATTGCGTGAACCTCGCCACGCGCACCCCCGCGAAGTGGCAACTCACCGTCCGCCACTTCGACCGCGTCGGCGTGCTCGCCTTTGTCATGGACCAGATCCGTCGCGCCAATATCAACATCGAAGAAGTCCAGAACATCATCTTCGACGGCGCCGCCGCTGCCTGCTGCCGCATCCAACTCAACACCGAACCCGGCGACAAACTGCTTGCCGCCATCAAAGACGGCAACCCCGACGTCATCAGCGTCGAATCCCTGCGCATCGGGGAATAGAAACCGAGTGCGGTAGGGGCGCGCTGCCGCGCGTCCTCGCAGGTGTAGCGTCGCTTGTCCCAGCCGATTCCGTCCCGCGACCTCTGAATTGTAGGGCGCGATGCCTGCCTGTCCGCCGAAGCTTTTCGAGTAGCGAAGGCGGATCGTGTAGGTATCGCGCCGTCCTGCTTTCCCGTCGTCGCCGCCCTCAATTTCGTCAAATATCCGCCTCATTTCACCCCCAATCCACCCCCAAAATGGCTTCGTTTTTGGCTTTGTTTTCCCAACTTTTCCACGCCGGCTTGATCAGAATTGGGTTCGTTTGGTAATCCCTCTCCTGTGCGTCAGTCTCCTGCGCCCTCCCTCCTCATTTGGAGGGCGAGCCTCCCGGCGAGCCGAGGTTTCTGCACCGCACACACCCTCAAAATTGGCCTCAAATGCCCTCCAATCCACCCGTTTTCGGCCCCACACCGCTCTCCCAGCGGCATCAACCAAACCCATTATAAGGGGGGGACGAAGCCAACCGTTTTTCGCGATCTCGATTCTTCCAACCCCTTGTCATTTCCATACTTTCATCGGCAATTTCGCGATGACCTCGTTGGGTTCGTTTCGCAATTTTCCCCTTTTTTTGCGCCCTATGGAGTGCGGCGACTCGTCGCCGCCTTGCCGTTCGCCGCCCGTCGACCGTTCCCCCTCCCTTCCATCCCAACATCCCATCTCCACTTTCATTATCCCCTATCGTATATCACCCTTCCGATAACTTGTCAACTCGCAGATTCACCCCCCTGTCCTCCGAAGCTTTAGCGAAGCAGGATGTAGCCGCAGGCTTTAGCCTGCGTTCGGTAGCCGTTGTGAGCCAACCCCAACACGGGCTTGCGGTGGCCGCCGGTTACTTATCCAAACAGTTTGCTCTCGTCGAAGTCCACCTCGTCGCGCAACACGTGGTAGGCGGCCTTGGCCAGTTTGCACGCCAAAGCCTTGACCGCTACCACCCGGCCCGCTCGTGCCGTTTTGCGGGCAAACCACGCCTGCGCCCGCGGGCTGTAGCGCTGCGCGAAATGGGCTGCTTCCACGTACGCCCACGCCAGATACTTGTTGCCGTTCTTGCGATTGCCTTCGCCCTTCTTCTTGCCGTCGGACTCGCAGCGGCTGTTCACCGCCCGGCAGTACGACGCGTAGTCCCCGGCGCTGGCAAAGCGCGTAATCGGCCCGGTCTCCAGGCAGATGGTCAGGCCCAGAACGTTGCCGATGCCGGGAAGCGTCAGCAGCCGCTGAAACGACCCGGTCGGCTTGGCCACCGCCAGCACCTGCTTCTCCAAGCGGTGTTGAATGTGCCGTTGTTGGCCGAGCAACTCCACCATCGCCGCCGCGGTCTCTTGGACACACGGATCGGCAAATGTGCCGCGCACCTCCGACAGCGTCCAGCCTGACAACTTGGCCGCGCTGACCGATTGGCCGGTGTGCCGCGTCACCATCGATTGCAGGGACAGCACCGTCTGCGTCGCTTGGCGCACGACCAGCATCCGCCGTCGCAACATGTCGCGCACGGGCCGCTCCGCTTTCGGATAGATGTAGCCTTCGGGCAGAATGCCTAGCCGCAACATCTCGGCCAGCCACAGCGCGTCGGTTTCGTCGTCGGTCTGTTTCAACCCGCTGTACTGCTGCATCGCGGCCGGGTTGGCCAGATGCACCGGGTAGCCCGCCGCTTGCAGGCCGTCGACCAACCAGTACCAGTTGTACGTCGATTCCACGGCCAGGGCTTTCAACTGCGGGCGATACGCTTCGAGCGCCTGCAAGATCGTCGGCAACTCGGCGGGCAGGCGCCGCCGGTAGATTGGCTGGCTCTCCTCGTCGATGAGGCCACAGAACACATTGCGTTTGTGCAGGTCCAAGCCTGCGTATACACTCGGGCGGGCTTCGGTCGGCATGACGGACTCCTTTCCTTTGGGTTAAGGGTTGGGGCCAGTCTGCCATAACCGAAGCCTTCTTCTTCATGACCTTTAGATGCTTATCAGACCTTGCTTCCCAACATTCTCTTCCCTTGACCGACCTTTGCCCGACGCCAGCCTTATGCGCCATTTTGTGAGACGGTTACCAGCCGTTGCGTGAACGGCACAGGGTTTTTGCTTTCCTTGCGAGTCGAGATTTGCTTTACTATTTGTCGGCGTGAGTCGCAGAAAGGCTGTATCGGGTCATGAGCATTGGCTGGAGCAATGGCAGGTGGCTGGCACGATTTGTCTTCATCGTGTTGTTGTGTTGCTCTTTCTCGGTCGTTTCCCGCGCGCAATCCAACTCTTGGGACCTGGCCGTCCTCGATAATATCCTCGCCAACGTCGCTCCCGGACAAAATGTGGCCCAGGTCGGTGACATGTTCATCCAGGTGTCGTACCTGCGAGCCTGGCGCAATCAGCTCGCGGGCGGACCACAGCCCCTTATCGCCTTTCAAGGCCCGACGATCCCCATCTGGACCGGCGGCAATCTCTATTACACATTTTCCAACAACGTCTCCGCCGCGCACCAAGCCGCCTTTATCGATGGAATGCAAGAATGGGCCATGTTCGCCAACCTCCATTTCATCCCGTGGACGACGCAGTCAAACTATTTTACGATCGCGGATGGCGGCACCTTCCAGGAAGGAGGCCTTTCCGCTGTCGGGATGGTCGGCGGCCAACAGTTCCTCAGTGTCGGCTCCAACTCGTGGAACCGCGCCACCATCTGCCATGAGCTGGGGCACACGCTCGGGTTGGTCCACGAACAGCAGCGCTCCGACCGGAATTCGTACGTCACCATCCTCACGAACAACATCGCCCCCGGCAGTGAAGGCAACTTCATCCTGCTGACCAATTCCGTGAATGAGTCGGGCTACGATTTTCTGTCGATCATGCAGTATGCGCGGAATGAGTTCTCGATCACCGATACGCTCGACTCCGTCGAGCCGTTGCCCGCCTACATGCAATATCTCAACCTCATGGGCCAGGCCGATCCCGTGCTCAGCGCGTCGGACCGCGCCGGCATGGCCCTGGTGTACGGCCCGCCCGCGACTCCCGTCACCAACATCGTCATCAACACGCAGGACAGCGGCTACGGCAGCTTGCGCGCCGCGATGTATTACGCGTTCGATCATCCTGGCACCACCATCAAGTTCGATATCCCCACAACCGACCCCGGCTTCAGCAACGGTGTGTTTACGATCATGCCGACCGCCGGGTTTCTGAGTCTGGTCAACGGGATGGTCATCGATGGCAGCACCGAACCGACCAACTCCAACCCCAACGGGCCCGCCATCGTGCTGAATGGGTCGCTCATGACATTTTCGGATTCGTACGTCAACGGCATCCACATGACCGGAACCAATTGCGCGGTGCGCTCGCTCGTGATCAATGGCTTTAACCTGAACGGGGTGGCCATCGAAGGCACGAACGCCGTCGGCAACGTCGTCGCCGGTTGTTACATCGGCACCGATCCGACCGGCACGATCTCCGTCAGTAATAGCATTTACAATGTCTTGATCGATACCGCGGCGCGATCGAACACGGTTGGTGGCACCACGGTCAGCGACCGCAATATCCTTTCGGGGAGCGCATTCCAAAGCCTGGTCATCAGCGGCGCGGACGTCGTCGGGAATTCCGTGCAGGGCAATTACATCGGCCTCAACGCCGCCGGTACGGCCGCCCTTCCCAACGGCGGCGCGGGTGTGTTCATCGAATTCGGCGCGGCTTCGAATACCATTGGCGGCGCGGTGGCCGGCGCCGGGAACGTCATCAGCGGCAATGGCACGCAGGGCATTTACATCCTGGATACGAACACCGCCTTCAATGTCGTGCAAGGAAACTATCTCGGCCTGAATGCCGCCGGCACCGCGGCAATCCCGAACGTTTTCGCCGGCATCGAGATCGGCCTCGCCGCGTGCTCGAACGTGGTCGGCGGCACCGTCACGGCAGCGCGCAACGTGATCTCCGGCAACGATTACCAGGGCGTTTACATCGACGGCACGAACACCGCGTTCAACGTCGTGGAAGGAAACTATCTCGGCCTCAATGCCGCCGGCACCGCCGCGGTTCCCAACGCCGCTGCCGGTGTGGAAATTGGCCTTGGCGCGCAGTCCAACATCGTGGGCGGCGTGACCGCCGGCGCGGCGAATGTCTTGTCCGGCAACACGTCCCAGGGCGTAACCATCGACGGCGCCGGCACGACCGCCAACATCGTCGAGGGAAACTTCATCGGGACCGACCCCTTGGGCATCACGGCAATCGGCAACCGCTTGGCCGGGATCGAAATCAATGACGGTGCTCAATCGAACGTCATTGGTGGTACGACCGCCGCGGCCCGCAATGTGATTTCGGGCAATGCTGAGCAAGGGATTCACATCGACGAGGTCAATACCGACGGCAACCAGGTGATGGGTAATCACATCGGGGTGAATGTCACCGGTAGCACGGCCCTCGGCAACGGTTGGTCGGGGATCGAACTCTGCTGCGAAGCCAGTTCCAATGTGATCGGTGGCACGGCCAGCGGCGCCGGCAATCTGATCTCGGGCAATGCCAATTACGGCATCTTTCTCGGCGGCGTGGGAACCGATGGGACTTTTATCCAGGGCAACCTCATCGGGCTCGACGCCACGGGCACATTCGCCCTCCCCAACGCGTTCGACGGTGTCAATGTCTACGGCGGCGCACAGCTCACCCAGATTGGCGGCACTGCCCCCGGTGCGCGTAATGTGATCTCCGGCAATCTCGTGCGCGGCGTGGGAATCTTTGGCGCCGGCACGAAGAACAATTTCGTTCAGGGCAATTTCATCGGACTAAACGCCGCGGGCAGCGCCGCCGTGGGGAACGGTTACTCCGGCGTGAACATTGGAAACGGTTGCCAATCCAACACCGTTGGCGGAGGAATCGCCGCGCGCAACATCATTTCCGGAAATTCCAATTCGGGCATCATCATCGAAGACACCAATACCGCCGCCAATGTCATCCAGGGCAATACCGTCGGGCTGGATGTCACCGGCACGCTGGCTGTCCCGAACCAATACGACGGCGTGGACGTGTGGAATACCGCGTCGTTCAACCAGATTGGTGGCACCACTCTCGGCACCGCCAATCTCATTGCCAGCAACGGCTCTTACGGGGTGGAGATCGACGACGTGGGCACGACCAATAATTTCGTTCTCGGCAATTCAATCTACGGCAACGCGTATGAGGGGATCGCGCTGTTCAGTGGCGACGATTCCCTCCCCGCACCCTCGCTGACGACCGCGGTTCTGGGCACCAACACCACCGTTACCGGTTCCCTGGCCAGCAGTTCCAACGCGACCTTCCGCATCGAGTTCTTCGCGAGTCCAGTGGGGACAGTCAACATGCAGGGTGAAACGTTCCTCGGCGCCATCAATGCCACCACGGTCAACGGCGGTACCGTCAACTTCACCGCCGGGCTCGGCAGCACGGTCCCCGAAGGCGCATTCATCACCGCCACCGCCACCGATCCCAACGGCAATACGTCGCCATTCTCTTCCTCGGTCACAGTCACCACCACGGATAGCGTCGGCGACGGTATCCCCGACCTGTGGCGCAAAACTTACTTTGGCGGGACGGGCATGACCACGAACAGCCGGTCCTGCGCATCCTGCGACCCCGATGGTGTCGGCTTCTCGAATCTACAGGCGTTCTATGCGGGCATCAACCCGACGGAGCCGTCGACCGCGTTTCGAGTCTCGACTGTCCAAGAGGGAGTATCCGGCGCGATCATCAGTTTCCCCAGCGTTGCCGGAAGAATCTATCGTGTCGATATGAGGAACGACATGGTGCTTTCTCCGTGGACGCTACTGGTCGATCAGATCGTCGGCACCGGCAGCACCATCCTGATCATCGACCCCGGTGCCATCGGCCTCTCCAAACGCTTCTACCGCGTCGACGTGCTCCCGTAAGATCCAGGTGCGCGATTACTTGGTCACCAAAACAGCGTCGTAGATCGTCCGCGTCTGCTGTGTGGCATGACGGTAGGCCGCCAGAAAATCCGTGGCTGTGGGAAAACCGAGCCGCTTGGCGAGCCGCTGTTGCTCGCGATCGTCGGCGGGAATCTTGGAGACGCTGATGTTCTCGACCCGACGCAGGACGGACTCGATTCGCCGAAGGAACACGTAGTTGTGGCGCAACACCGCGCTTGGTTCTTCCTCGATGATCCCGAGCGCCGTGAGCCGGTTGAGAACGGCGAGCGTGTGCGCGATGCGCAGTTGTGGATGCGCCTGACCGTGGAGAAGCTGCAGGGCCTGCGTGAGAAATTCCACGTCCACCAACCCGCCCGGCCCTGTCTTGAATTCCAAATCCGGGTGTTGTCGGTCACCACGCTCGGTCTCGATGCGCCGGCGCATCTGCTTGATCTCTTCCAATTCTTCCGCGGTCAGCGCGCGCCCGTACAAGACATCGTGCGTCATCCGAATGAAATCCCGGCCCAGTGGGGCGTCGCCGGCCACGAACCGCGCCTTGACGAGCGCCTGCCGTTCCCAAAGCTGCGCGCGCTTCCCGTAGTAGTCGCGATGGGCTTCCAGCGAACTGGCCAGCGTTCCCTTCTCGCCGTCGGGCCGCAGCCGCGGGTCCACCACGAACAGGCTGCCCGCGCTGGTTTGCCGGCCCATAAAATCCATCACGCGCGACGCCAGCCGGCTGGCCTCGGCCTGGTCGCTCGTGCCGGTTCCCCCCACGAACAGCACGTCGAGGTCCGCGCCATAACCCAACTCCATCCCGCCGAACTTGCCCATGCCGATCACCGTGAAGGGCACCCCGTCCAGTTTGAGGTCGGTCCGCGCCCGCTCGAACGCGAACCGCAGGCAGGTCTCCGCCAATGATGTCATTTCCGCGTGGGTCTGCTCGATGTCCGCCAACTCCATGACGTCCTCGATTCCCAGCCGCACCATCTCCGACCGCTTCCATTGACGCGCCGTTTCCATCGGGTCGACGCCTTCAGGCCCCGCCGCGCGCAACTCCTCAGACATTCGCTGCAAACTCTTCGGGTCGCTCAAGACCACTCCGCGGACGATCCCGTCGAACAATTCGGGCTGGCGCGCCAGGGCGTCGCTCAGATACCGGCTCGCATCTCCGAGACGCATGAGCATCTCGACCAATCTCGGGTTGCCCGCGAAAATCTCATACAACAGCCCGCGTGACCCATACGCGTTCACAAACTTGTCGAACCGCGCCAACGCCACGTCGGGATCCGCCACTTGCGACGCCCAGCCCAGGAGGGTCGCAAACACCTGCACGAACAATTCCTTCGTCCGCTGCGAGACATGCCCGAATCCCGGCCCGTGCCAGAGATTTTCGACCACCTTCACGGCGGCCGGTACATCCGTGAAGCCCGCGTGCGCCAACGCCTCCGGCAGTTGGTCGGCGGCCAGCAACATCTCCGTCGCCCTTGTCACACCGCCACCGGCGTTTGACAGCACCGACTCGTAAATCTTGCGCACCGCCGACGTGTGCGCCTCCTGAACAGCCAGAAATTTCTTCACCGAGTCGAACCCGAGGCTGCGAGCCAGTCGATACAGCGCGTGTTCTTCATCGGGGATCGTGTGCGTCTGCAGTTCCATCTCCATCTGGAGGCGGTGCTCGACATTGCGGAGGAACCGATAGGCATCGGCCAGCGTCGCGGCCTCCTCGGCCGTAAGCGTTTTCGTCCGGACCAGGACCGCCAGCGTGCGCAGGGTGCTGCGGTCGCGTAACTGCGCCAATCGCGCCCCCCGCAACACCTGGAACGACTGCGCAATGAACTCAATTTCACGGATGCCGCCGATGCCGAGTTTCACGTGGCGCGTGAGCTGTCCTTCGCGCACCACTTCCTCCTCAATGCGTTTCTTCAAGACGGCCATCTGCTGGATCACGTTGCCGCCCGCGTGGCGCGTGTAGACAAAGGGCTGGACCATCTCGACAAATGCGCTCCCGATGGCGGCATCACCCGCAACAGGCCGCGCCTTGATCAAGGCCATCCGTTCCCATGTCTCGCCGAACTCCGCATAGTAGTTTTCGCAACTGTCGAGCGAACGAACGAGCGGGCCGGATTTGCCCTCGGGCCGCAGCCGTAGATCGATGCGGAAAATGTTGCCCTCGGCGCCCGGCGCCGCCACGGCACGGATGATCTCCTCCGCGAGCTTGGTGAAGAACTGATGGTTCGTCAGCGTCGGCGTGAGATTTCCCTCCTCGCCATACACAAAGATCACATCCACGTCGCTGGAGTAATTGAGCTCCTGGCCGCCGAGTTTGCCCATGCCGATAACCGAGAAACAACCGGACGCGGCTGCCGCGTCTCCCTTCAGTTTGTAAGTCGCCCGCAGCGACTCCAGCGCGATCTCGAACACCGCTTGCAGGCAGACATCCGCCAGATTGGACAACTCCAGGGTCGTTTCCTCGACTGTCGCGCGCCCGATCAGGTCGCGCGCCCCGATGCGGAGCGTTTCGCGACGGCGAAAGCGGCGAATGGCGTCGTATTTTGGGGCCGGTTGACGGATCGGCAACAGCAACCGCGTCAGTTCCGCGGCCAGCCATGCCTTCTCGCGCGGTTTCTCCAGCACCTGGGGAGCCAGGAAGAAATGGAAATGCTCGGCGTTGCGGGTCAACGTCTGGGCCAGCGCTTCGGAATGCGCGAATACCGTGATGAGCAGGTCGAGTTGCCCGGGGGACTCGTGGAGGTAGTGATAAAAGATGTTTGGGCTGGGCAACGCCGCGACCAGCCGCTCGAAACTGACCAGCGCCCGATCCGGATCAGCCGACTTCTCGCACGCGCGAATCAAATGCTGGAAAATCTTCCGGAGATTGCGACGTTCCAACGCGTCCGCCTGCAGCCGTCCGATGGCCGCCAGCACGCGCCCGACGTCTCGAAATCCCCGGCCGCGCAGGAGCTTCTGTGCGGCCGGGTTCGATGACGAACGCTTGCCGACAAGCTTGGGAAGAAGATCGGTCTTCACGGCGCAAGATCGCCGCCGGGAGGCGGCCTTGGGACGGGTCTGTTTCTGGCGCGCACGCGACATGCGGGTTCACCGCTGGCGCTTCTGCATCAATTCCTTCGCGGATTCAAGAATCTTCCGCTCGCGGCGCGTCAGGCTCTGCATCCCTTCACGGGCGATCTTATCAAGAATCGGGTCGATCTCCGCGCGCACGAATTCTTCGGTTGACATGTTGCGCGGGCTGGGACGCGGGCGGGGCTTGAGCCGCGCGGTCACGTTCTGGATCCACAGCAACCACCGCGGCGTCTTGCCATACCCGAGATGCTTGACGTAGAGATAGCCGAAAGCGGCTCCGCCGAGATGCGCAAGGTGCGCCACGCCGCCGTCCGTCCCTTGTAGCAACGGGACGATATCGAACGCGATGGCGACGAGCGCCAGATACTTGGCCTTCAGGCTGATGGGAAGGACGAAGAACACCAGCAACGTCACCTCGCGGTCGGGGAAGAGCGTGGCGAAGGCAATCACGCAACCGAGCACCGCTGCGGATGCGCCAATCACGGGAACGTAGGAATGGAAATTGAAGGCGAACCAGACCGCCGCGCCGAAGATTCCCGCCAGGAAGTAAAGCCGTGTGAAGTAGTTCGGGCCGATGAAGTATTCCACCTCGCGCCCAAAGAACCAAAGGATGAAGAGGTTGATCAGGATGTGCCAGATCCCGGCGTGGAGGAACATGTACGTAATCGGCTGCCAGAGGAACCCGCGCCGCAGGCCATCCGCGCTCAGGGCCAGATAGTCCTCGAAATAGGGAAAGTGGGCCGCGCCGCAGATAAGCTGGATAAAGAAGACGATCACGTTGATCGCGATGATCAATTGCGTGACGGACCCGAACCGCGCCACCAAGCTCCGAAATGGTCCCCCGAACCGCTGAAACGGCCCACCCACCTTCGGTTGTTCCCAAGAGTCCAACATGCCAGCAGAAGAATAGTGTATTTCTCCGACCCCCGCAAATCGAAAGCGGGGTCTACCGCCGGCCAAACTTCCGAATCATGGCCACCGTTTCGGCGCCAAACTGTCGGGCCTTCGCGGGGCCGATGCCGCGCACCTCCAGTAATTCCGCCTCCGATTGCGGCTGGACGCGAGCCAGTTCCTCCAGTGTTCGGTCAGGATAAATAATGTAAGCCGGGACGTTGCCCATCACCGCCGCCTTCTCCCGACGCCAGGCCCGCAACGCTTCGAACAAGTTCTCATCATACGGTCGGCTGGCTTCCGTCGTTGCGCGCCGGTCTCCCGACCGCGCACGCCGCTCGACCGCCGGTCTCCCGGATTTCAATTGAGGCAAGACCATCGGGATCTTCTGCTTCTTCCGCATGATGTCCCCGCCTAACTCCGTCAATGACAACGTCGGGTACTGCCCGCTGCTGACCGCGAGACATCCCGCGCGAATCAGCGCGTTCAACAGTCCCCACACATAGTCTTCGCCCCATTCGTTCAGCAACCCGTAGGTGCTCAACCGATCCAGCCGCGCGTCCAGCATTTCCTTCGAGCGCGAGCCGACCAGACACTGCGCAATCCTTCCACGACCGAAGCGTCCATTCACGTGCGCGACACAACTCAGCGCCTTCTGGACAGCGACCGTTTCGGCCTCGGTCGGAAGGCGTGCCGCGGAATCAGTTTTCGCGAGGCAATTGTCGCAGACCGTGCATCCCTCACCGGTGTCCGTGTCGCCGAAATACTTCAGGATGTAATGATGGCGACAGCCGTGATGGTCGGCGTACTCGATGATGCGGTGCAGCTTCGCGAAATCCCGTTCCCGTTTCCGGTCGAGCCGCTCGAAGTCGATGGGCAACTCCTCCAGCGCCTTGACCGGTTCCACGAGCCGCGTGGTGTATGTCCGCGAGCCCTGGCGGTACTCGCGCTGGATGAACCCTGCCCGCTCCAGCAGGTGCAACGCCGAGCCAACCGCCATGTCATTCTTCGTGGCGGGCACCTGTTCGGCAATGTCGGCGATGGGCATCTCGATCGGCCCGCGCGAGCCGAGCCGCCGCAACGTGTGATACAGATTCGCGATGACTTCGCGCGATGGATTGGCGCCCTCGATGAAAAACTCCTGCGTCCGCACATCGGCGTAGTTGTACAGCATCTCGCACCGGGACGGCTCCCCATCGCGTCCCGCGCGGCCGGCTTCCTGGTAATACGCCTCGACGCTGCCGGGAATGTCGAAGTGCATCACGAACCGCAGGTCCGGACGATCGATCCCCATGCCGAAGGCGTTGGTCGCCACCGCCACGTCCGAGTCGCCGTTCATGAATTTCGTCTGCGCCTTCGTGCGTTGCTCGTCGGTCAGGCCCGCGTGATACGCGATGCACGGAATTTTCTGTTCCTTGAGGTGGACGGCGACTTTTTCAACGTTCTTGCGCGTCGCGCAATACACGATCCCCGTCTTCAACTGCCGGACAAACTCCACGATCCGCGCAAGTTTTTCCGCCCTGCCGTTCGCGGAGGTCACGCCCAGGGTGAGATTGTGCCGGGCAAAGCCGGAGACAAATACGCGCGGCGGTCGACGACCGAATTTGCCGAGGCCCAACTGCTCGATGATGTCCTCGCGCACTTCGGGCGTCGCCGTCGCCGTCAACGCCATCACCTGCGGCTGGCCCAAGTCCTTCAACGCCCATTTCAGCCGAATGTAATCGGGCCGAAAATCATGTCCCCACTGCGAAATGCAATGCGCCTCGTCCACCGCGAACAGCGCGATGGACAACGGGGCGAGCGCCTGGACGAACCGCTCGCTCTTGAACCGCTCCGGCGCGATGTACACGAGTCGATACTCTCCCCGCTGCATCGCCCTGATCCGCTCGTCCATCTCCGACTGGCCCAGTGAAGAGTTGATGAATGTCGCCGGAATCTTCTTCTCCTGCAGGGAATCCACCTGGTCCTTCATCAACGCGATCAACGGCGAGACGACCACCGTGATCCCCTCCAGCGCCAGCGCCGGCAACTGGTAGCACAACGACTTCCCTCCGCCCGTCGGCATGATCACCAGCGCATCCTGTCCCTCGATGATGGCGTTGACGACACCCTCCTGCCCCTCGAGGAACTCGCGAAACCCGAAATGCGTTTCGAGCAACTGATGTGGTGAAAGCGCCACCGCCATGGGCCGATCCTAGGCAGCGCCGCCAATCGAAGCAAGCCGTTGCGAGAGGAAGGTGGTGAGCCGGCTGGGATTTGAACCCAGGACCCACGGCTTAAAAGGCCGTTGCTCTACCAGCTGAGCTACCGGCTCACAACCCTTATATTACAAGGCTCTGGTATGCCGCCGAGTGACCTGAAATTTTGTACTTGTCACCCGAAGTTGTAACCCTGTATATTTGGGGGCATGAAAACGACGCAAATCGTTCATCACACCCTGCATTACGCAGGCGAAAATCTTTACCGCAGCGATTCATCGGGGATTTACTATGCCCTGTTCAAACGTGATGGCAAGCAGATTCGCCGCAGTCTCAAGACGACGGACAAGGAATTGGCCCGTCGCAAGCTCGCCGAACTGCGCCGTCAGGTGAACCGAATCACCGGCGATGATGCCGGGCTGTTGCCCTTCGCCGAGTACAACAAGGGTAAGCAGAAGAGCAAGCTGATTGGCGGACTGGCCAAGCGCTGGCTGGATGTGTCCGCCGCCACACTCAAACCCCGTTCCCGCCAGCGCCGCGAAACCGCCATCAATCAGTTGGCCCCGTTCTTCCGTGGCGTCACGGTCCACAACATCCGACGACGGGAGGTGGAGAACTGGGTGAAGGCCCATCACGACTCCGACCGTTCGGCCCGCGACTTCAACATTACGCGGGACACGCTGCGCATGATCTTGGACTATGCCGTCGAGCACGGCTTGCTGTTGGACAATCCTGCCCGAACCTTGAAGAGGCGCAAGGAAGGCAAGAAAGCGCTGCTGATTCCCAACATGGACCAATTTCGCGCCCTGCTGGCGCAAATGCGCAGTGCGGACGGCAAACGCGACGGCCGGCGGTCCGCCGATTTGGTGGAGTTCCTGGCGCTGTCGGGCTGCCGTATCGGTGAGGCCACGGCCATGAAATGGGGTGATGTGAATTTCAAATTGAAGGCATTCACGGTCACCGGCGGTGAGGACGGCACCAAGAACCACGAGGCCCGCACGGTGCCGCTGTTCCCCAGTCTGGAGGCATTCCTGCTTCGCCTCCGCGACAGCCTGCCGGAACGCGCGGACCGTGACACACCGTTGCTCACCATCAAGTCGGCCCGCAAGTGTTTGGATAACGCCTGCCGTGAGTTGGGGCTGCCGTCGTACTCGCACCACACGTTCCGTCATTTCTTCTGCTCCAACGCCATTGAGAAGACCGGTGGACATTTCAAGACCGTGGCGGCATGGCTGGGGCACAAGGACGGCGGCGTCCTCGTGGCCCGCACCTACGGGCATCTTCGTGACGAGTTTTCGACGGCCTTGGCTCAGCGCATGGTCTTTGATGAGGCGCAACCCGACAACGTTATCAACCTGCGTCAGGCGGCGAATCGGTAGCGTAACGGTCCGGCTCATTGAAGTGACGATTTACTCCCTCGATCGGTCGTGTGCCTCCGACCGATGGAGGCGCAGGCTTTTCGCAGCTTCTTCAACCACGTGACCTCTTCGTGAAGGTTTCCGTTTGCCTGAGTCTTGGGAAACAGATCAAGCGGTGCGACGCCCAACACCTTTGCGATATACAGCAACTGGAAGTCGTAAACGTGGACCATCTGGGCTTCGATGCGGGCCACTGCCACCCGGCTTTTGTTGAGGCCGGCGCTTTGCAGTTCTTTTGCCAGCCGATTCTGTGTCCAGTGTTTTTCCATGCGGATTGTTCGAATCCGCTGCCCGACAAGGTTGCGGTTTTTCGCCGCCCCGTTGTGGGGGCTGGAATCTCGCGGTGGAAAGATCTTCCGTAGTAGGTTGCTGAAAAAGCCGTGTTTTGTAAGATCACTCTCTGTTTTCATTGGGGTCCTCGCATGTTTTGATTTCCTAAAATGCGTTTTTCAGCCGCTTGTTTGAAATGGCTGAATCACGCTAATGTACCGCTACCCTGTGACTGTGTTGTTGTATTTGGTGTCGCACCGATCTCCCTACCTTCTCAGAAACGGTCTCCTCCATGTCGCTGGGGGAACTTGCGTCGAGCTTGTTGGACGCCTGATTCCGGGTCAGGTCCAGTGCCTTCACGATCTCTTCCTGCCGCTCGGTCAGGCTTTTCAACTTGGCTTCGTGCTCAAATGGCTCGCCCACCTTCCCTTCCAATTCCGTCATTCGTTTCCTGGATTCTGCAACGTCTTTTTCGGTCTGAGCCAACTTCTGGTCGAGGGATTGCACGGCATGTTCCAGCGAACGCGTTGTGCCGTGGGCGCTGTCGGAAATGCTCGCCGAGTAGAGATTTGCGCCCTTGAGAACGAGTTCGGTGTGCTCCAAGGCACTGGCACGAAGAACCACAGCAAACCCGGCGAGTTCACCGATCATGTGCTCTTTCCCTGACCCCCGGAGTTGCTGAGCGCGGCGATTGATCAACTCCCCGGCAATTCCCCTGTCGGTATATTCCGTTCCCTCGATGTGGATTTTGAATGCGTCGCCCTGTGTAGGGTGCCGGGCCGCGATGTCCTTGTGGAGGTTCTCAATCCGGCCGGTGAGAATCTCGATCTCCTCGTGTGTTCGTCGGATCGTGTTGCGAATCCGGTACTGTGTCTCATGGTGCTGGGCTCGCAATCGGCTGAGACGGCCCAACTCGGCGTCGATGTGGGCTTTCTCAATGACCAGCGGATTCCCCGACGCAATTGCTTTGACCTCCGCGTAGGTGAGTGCCGCGCCGTCGATGTCCTCGATATGACGCAGGTCACTGCGGCCGGTCATGACCTGGTGAATGAATTTGGCCTTCGTTTCGAGCGTCTGCCACATGTAGGCGTCGAAACTGCCTTCGGTGACATAGCGGTAGATTTGCACCTCGGCGTTGCGATTGCCCTGCCGGAGAATTCGTCCCTCACGCTGTTCCACGTCCGACGGACGCCACGGCGCATCAAGGTGGTGCAACGCAACCAACCGCTCCTGCACATTTGTGCCGGACCCCATCTTCTGCGTACTGCCCATCAAGATGCGGACTTTGCCGGCGCGAACATCCTTGAAAAGCGCGAGCTTCGCCGCGTCGCTTTCATAATCCTGGATGAAGGCGATTTCGGCAGTGGGCACACCGGTAATGACCAGTTTGCCTTTCACGTCGTCGTACACGGAGAACCCTGAGTCTTTCGGCGTGGACAAATCGCAGAAGACAAGCTGTGTCAGCCGGTCGGCCTTGGTCTCTCGCCAGATACGATAGATTTCATGGACTGCAAGATTGGCCTTACTCTCAGGCTGATCGCGCGCACTCGAATCAACCAACCGCAGGTCCAGCGCGGCCTTGCGCCCCTCGGTGGTGATCTTGAGCATGTTGTCCACGCGTGGATCGACACGCCCTTTGCGCAACTTTTCCGCCCTCTCGGCCAGACCGGAAACGAGCGCCTTCAGTTCGGGTGTTGCTGGCGCGCGGACAATTGTCGCTTTTCCGTTCCGCAGTGCGGGCGTGGGCAGCTTCAACATTTCCGCAGTGCGAATATCCGCAACCTGACGGAACTGTTGCATCAGCTCCGGGACGTTCACAAACCGTGCGAACCGCGTGTTCAGCCGGTAGCCCGCGCCGTCCGGGGCCAACTCCATCGCCGTTACCGGCTCGCCGAACGTCGCTGCCCATGAATCGAAGTGATGAACCCGCAGCTTCATCAGCGCAGCCATTTGCAGGTACCGCTGCATGGTGAACATCTCCGCCATGCTGTTGGAGATCGGCGTGCCGGTTGCGAACACCACACCGCCTCCGCCGTTCACCTGCTGGATGTACCGGGTCTTGAGGAACAAATCGAAGGCCCGCTCCGAGGCTGTCTGTGGCAGGCCCGCGATTCGGGTCATCTTGCTGACGTAAAAGAGATTCTTGAAGTACTGGGCTTCATCAATGAACAACCGGTCCACGCCCAGTTCCTCGAACGTCAACGTATTGTCCTTCTTCCCCTCGGCCAGCAGGAGCTTCAGCCGCGTCTCCAGTCGCTTCTTCGCACGCTCCAGGTCTTTGACAATCCGCCGATCGTTCTTACCGGCGCGCTGCTCGCGGATAGCCATTTCCAAATCGTGGAGTTGCTCGCGGAAGAATGCTTTCTTGGTTTCATCCGACAGAGGGATTCTCTCGAAGCCCGAATGCGTGACGATGACCGCGTCCCAGTTCCCAGTGGCGATGCGGCTCATCAACTGCCGACGCTTGCTCGCCTCGAAGTCCTCCTTACCAGCCACAAGAATGTTTGCACCCGGATAAAGCATGAGCAGTTCGGAAGAGAACTGACCGAGCATGTGATTCGGCACGACGAACAAGGGCTTCCGGGCCAACCCCAGCCGCTTCAGTTCCATGCCGGCGGCGACCATCGTGTACGTCTTGCCGGCGCCCACCACGTGGCCCAGGAGTGTGTTGGGAGTTTGCAGGATTCGCCAGACGCCCGCTTTCTGGTGTGGGTGCAACACCACAACCTGGCTCGCGCCGGGCAACGTCAGATGATCACCGCTGAACGTCCGCAACCGAACATTGTTGAATTCGTCGTTGTATTTTCTCACCAGCCGCTCGCGGCGCTCGTCGTACTGCCAAATCCATTCCTTGAACCGCTCCTTGATCTTCTGCTGCTTCTCGCGCGCACCTTCGGTCGCTTCAGGATTCACAACGAGTTTGTCCGACTTGGGTTCTTTGTCGTAGATCGTCGGGGTACGCAGATTCAGCGCGTCTTGAATCAGGTCGAGCGCGCCGGCGCGATCCGTCCCCCATTCGGTGGTGTTGGCAACGGTGCGTTTGGCGAAGTAGTCGCCACTGACAACCCAGGTGCCGATGGCGTGCGAATGGCTGACTTCAATGCCAGTCGGGCTGATCAATTCCTGACAGAACCGCTCGATGTCCTCGGCCGGAACCCACGATGCGCCCAAGCGCA
>Ga0326727_10001097_pt1 | contig 103982 bp, 73 predicted proteins | sample MB2enrmetagenome_FD_207643 | JGI IMG/M metagenome (GOLD analysis project Ga0326727, IMG submission 207643) | Lab enriched peat soil microbial communities from McLean, Ithaca, NY, United States - MB29MY | ecosystem: Environmental > Terrestrial > Soil > Wetlands > Peat | place: USA: New York... | reverse complement strand
GTTCTGTAGGTCCGCGGCTCGTCCCCGATGGCAAGGAAAAGCCGCGGACCTACAGAACAGGTCCGCGCTACACCCCCTTTGTCGATGGGAGAAGTGGGGGCTGAAACTGCCGCTGTTCACCCGATCACCGCATCACCCGATCACCCGATCTGCCAATGACCCGATGAGGAAATGACCCGATTCCTCACACCGGTCCTGTTCCGGCATCGCATTCCTGCGCCCAGCGCTTGCGGCGGGAACGGAAAGTATGCCTGGGCGCGTCGGGCTGGCCGTTCTCCGGCGCAGCGGGAAGGTTCACCAGCTCGGCGAGAGGATCCAATTCCTCAGGGTCAAGCTGAAACAGCTCATTCGGAAGGCTCGGCACGTCCACCTGGTCATCCGGCGATTCCAGTTGAACTTCCGACGTTTCCAGGACATTGACCAGCTTGCTTACTCTTTTCTCCACACGTAACAATGCCTTCGCATCGCCTTCGAGGGTGAGGGTGGCGCGCAATTGGCCGGGAACGCCGGCGGGGGTTGCGGAAAGGCTTTTGACCGCGCAGCCCTGGGCGGTGATGATGGTCAGGATTCGTTGCAGGGCTCCCGTAGCGTTCTCAACCAACACGGCAAGCGATTTTTGCGCGAGGGGAAAGGCCTCGTCATGCGGCCTCGCGGCCAACCCCCCAGGTTGCGGCGCTGTAGATTCGTCGCTGCCGTATTCCGGCCCCAAGACCATTTCGTGGATTCCTGCTCCCGACGGCACCATGGGGTAGACGTTTTCATAGGGGGCGACCTTCACATTCACCAGACACGGGCCGGGCGTGCTGGCGGCCTCGTGCAAGGCCTGCGCCAGCGACTTGGGGTCGTCAAGAGTCATGCCTCTCAGTCCGTAAGCTTCCGCGAGTTTTACGGCATCGGGGAAGGTATCGAGCTCGACGTGGCTCAGCCGATTCTGGTGGAACAATTCCTGCCACTGGCGCACCATCCCCAGGTGGCCGTTATTCATGATCACGATTTTGATCGGCAATTGGTAATTGGCGACCGTGGCGAGCTCCGGGATGGACATCTGGAAGCCGCCGTCGCCGACCAGGGCGAAAACCGGTTTATCCGGGCAGGCAATCTGTGCCCCGATAGCGGCAGGCAAGCCAAAGCCCATCGATCCCAAGCCGCCGGAGCAGAGCCATAGGCGCGGCTCATTGAAGCGGATCAGTTGCGCGGCCCACATCTGGTGCTGCCCCACGTCGGAGGCCACCACGGCGGCGCCGGCGGACAAGCGATCGATTTCCGCCATCAGGTGCTGCGGCTTGATCACCTCATGCGACGCCGGGCTCCCCAGCGGATACTCGGCTTTCCAGATCCGCACCTGCCGGCGCCATGCGGCACGCTCGGCGGCACGCCGTTCGGCGCACACGGGCTGCGTTTCCCTGAGAAGCTCGTTCATCTGTCGCAGCACGCGCTTCACATCGCCCGCGATGGCGACCTCCGCGCTGCGGTTCTTGCCGAGTTCCGAGGCGTCGGTATCCACGTGGATAACCCGGGCATGAGGGGCAAAGGTGGCCAGCTTTCCCGTCACCCGATCGTCGAATCGCACGCCCAAGGCGATGAGCAAATCGGACTCGGTCAGGCCCATATTGGCGGCGTAACTGCCGTGCATGCCGGGCATGCTCACAAAGTTCGGATGGTGGGCAGGGAGTGCGCCAAGGCCCATCAGGGTGCAGACGGTGGGGACGTCGAGAAGGCTCACAAACTCGCGCAATTCCGTGGCGGCGTTGCCGGAAACAATCCCGCCGCCCGCATAGACCAGGGGGCGAGCCGATTCCCACATCAATTGCACCGCCTGGGCGATGAGGGCTGGCTCCGCCTCCGCCGGCGGCATGTAACCCGGCAGGTCGAGCTCGTTACTGGGGACGTAAACGGCCTTGGCTTGTTGGACGTCTTTGGGGATGTCAACCAGCACCGGCCCCGGCCGGCCCGTCGCGGCGATGTGGAATGCTTCGTGAATAACGCGGGGCAAATCCGCGATGTCCCTGACCTGGTAATTGTGCTTGGTGCAGGGCAAAGAGATGCCAAAGGTATCGGCTTCCTGGAAACCGGTAGTCCCCAGGACCTTGGTGGAAACCTGGCCGGTAATGGCGACAATGGGGATGGAGTCGAGGTGAGCATCGGCCAAACCGGTCACCAGATTGGTGGCGCCCGGACCGGAGGTGGCACAGCACACCCCCACCTTGCCGGAGGCGCGGGCGTAACCCTCGGCGGCGAAGCAGGCGTTCTCTTCGTGCCGCATCAGCACGTGGCGGATGCCGTGGTCGTAAAGCGCATCGTAGAGCGGCAACGTCGCGCCGCCCGGATAACCGAAGATGCACTCCACACCTTCCCGCGCCAAACACTCCAAGAGGATCTCCGCGCCCGTCATCATCTTCGTCGTCATCGGCTTTTCCTTTCCCAAAATGTCAACCAAAACAAAAAAGGCCATCCGCCGGTTTCCCCGCTGATGGCCTCAATAAAACTTGAATTAGGAAGCTATCAAACGGGGTCCAACGCAATGACCCCGATAATAAGGATGGTAATGATACCTAGAGGGCGCCCCGAAAGGAGCAATTCTGAGCGAGATTGAAGGTTCTCGATCATACGCCAGCATTAACGATACCTCTTGAAGCATACCAGATACCAATCAATTTCATTTATACCTGCTATAAAAATAATTGTTCATCCCGCGAGGGGTGCTGTCGTGACTTCAGATGGGTGCTGGATTCCATCCGGAATGGAACCGCCAAGTTCGATCTGCGGACTCCGATGGAGTCCATCGGACTCCAGAAATCGGAGATGGCGGAGTTACGTTCAAATCAGCACAGCCCCGGCGCCCTCTTCCCTTTGCTCCCCGATTCCGTTATGGTGTGCATCTACGCCGTGCAGGTGTTTGGTCAGCCTCCGGCGATCCTTACCCCAAGGAGTCCTGCCGTGATTTTTTCATGTCAACAGAAGTGGCCGCGTATTCATTTCATTCCAGCGCTATTCACGGTTTCCCTCCTGGCCGCGATTCTGCTCCCGGCGCGCCCGGCCGCAGCCGTCGTGTGGTCCACGCTCTTCACCGCGCAGGATGTGCGCGATCACCTGTCAAGCGAACAGGGCCGCCAGGAGGCGCTCGAATTCTGCCGCAAGATGGGCATCGCCAAGGTTTACATCGAATCATTTCGCGACGGCTACCAAGCCGAGGAAGCCACTCTCAAGGCCGCCCGCGATTTCTTCCGCCAGGCCGGCCTGACGGTTTCCGGCTGCGTTACCACCACCGGGCTGGGCAAGCCTTCGAGCGGCTGGCGCGTTGCCGCCTGCTACACGCACCGCCCGAATCAGGAGCGGCTGGAGTCGATTTTTCGCTTCACCGCCCCCCTGTTTGACGAAATCATGATTGACGATTTCTTTTTCACCGACTGCGAGTGCTCGGAATGCGCGTCGGCGAAGGGGGCGCTGAGCTGGCAGCAGTACCGCGAAAAGTTGATGCTGCAAATCAGCCGCGAGCGCGTGCTTGGCCCCGCGCACGCCGCGAATCCCCGCGTTAAGGTCATTATCAAGTTCCCCCAGTGGTATGACCTTTTCCACCAGCGCGGGTACGTGCCGGACCAGGAAGCGGCGCTTTTCGACCGCATCTGGGTGGGCACGGAACTCCGCGATCCGGCCTCGGACGAGTGGGGGCACAAGCAGCAGTACATGGGCTATTTCATTTACCGCTGGCTCACCGACGTGGGTGGATCCAAAACCGGCGGTGGCTGGTTCGATCCTTTTGGCACCACCCCCACGCTCTACCTGGATCAGCCGTTGACCACAATTCTGGCGGGCGCCCCCGAGGTTTTCCTTTTTCACTACGGCGCGCTCGCCTCGTCTGAATACCACGCCCAGGCGGATGCCATGGCGGCGCGGCGCGTCCAATATGAAAAGCTTGCCACCTTTGCCTCGGGTTGGAGCGGCATCGCAACCTACAAGCCCGTCTCCAGTGATCCCGGCGAGGAAGCATACATTTTCGACGAGATCGGCATGTTGGGGATTCCCGAGGCCCCGACCGCGCATTTTCCCGAGGGGGCGCGCGCCGCAATCCTCACGACGCAGGCGCTCGGAGATACGGAGCTTGTGCCCAAGCTTCTGCGCCTGCTTGCCGCCGGCGGTACCGCCTTCATCAGCCAGCCGCTCGCCCACCGGCTCAATGGCGACCCGCGAGTGCCCACACCGGCCCCACTCGACCTCGAGAAGAATCAATACTTGAAAACCGTCGAGGTGGGGGGTGGTAAGCTGGTGATGTTCTCTGACGCCTTGCCGCACTTGACGCATGTGGATGCGCAAGATCGCATCGCGCAACCCACGCCCGAACTTCGCAATGCGCTGGAAGAGCTGCGGCGAAAAGTTTCGAATTTCACCGTGACTTCGCTTGACGCGCCCCCGCGGGTTGCCGTCTATCCCCTTGGCGGGCGCGTAGCGGTGGTGAACTATACGGAACTACCGGTTGCCTGCCGATTGACCGGACTCGCCGGCATGGCGCACAAATTAACGCAGCTCAACGCCCTCGATGGCGCCACGCTTGCACCCGATGGCGCGACGCTTCGGTTGCCGCCTCATGCGGCGCTGGTGGTGGAATAAAGACCTCGACGCACCGTCAGTTAGCAGACCAAGGGGTGAGTTATGCGGAATCTTTGCAGACTATTCATGGTAACGGCTCTCGCCACACTTTTTTTTGGGGTGAATGCCTTCGCGAAATTGAGCAAAGCCCAGGAAGCCGCCCAGTGGGAAAGCAAGGCAACCCAAGTAATGGATATTTGTTTGGTGGGCAGCCCGCCCTTCCGACTGACGGAGGATGTGAAAGTTTGGACAAAGGAAGACAAATGGGTTGAAGGAACCTACACCATAATCTGGGGAAGCCCCGATCAGTGGAATGAGGAGCTAACGCTGCCCAACTATCACGAGATCCGAGTCGGGGGGCAGCAATCGATTTGGTCCTTGCGCAGCCAACCCCATTGGACGGCAGCCGCTTTACATGCATGGCCACTTGTCAAAATACCCGGATTTACTGCCAGAGCAGAGAAGTTCGGCGTGAATCGCATTTACGAGACAAAGGCGGGAGAAATTACTTCGCGCTGCTTTTTCGGCAAGCCAATTGGATCCGTAAAAGCTGAAGAGTGTTTCGATGTGGATCATAGCTTCTTTCTGAGCTCAACAGATACGGCAGCAAGCGGGATGATGAGAACTGAGTTTGGCGACTACTTCAAGGTCGGCGAGCACTTCATACCACGCCAAAGGCGCCAATTTCGCAATGGCCACCTGGTAGGAGAGGTCCATGTCCGAGATGCTTCCCTTACACAAGCAGTCGATCCTGCCATGCTTGCTCCTCCGCTAGGAGCCATGCGTACCGCAGGATGCCAAAGCCCTGTTACACCCAAGCCGATTACAATGCCAGACCCCGCTGCCAGGAGGGCGAAGGTCAGCGGCACAGTTGCGCTTGAAGTCCGGATCGATCCGCACGGATCCGTTGAGGATGCTGTGGTCGTGGAGTCCCTCGCCCCCAGTCTTGATAACAGCGTCGTTGAAACCATTAAGAAGGGCTGGCGCTTCGAGCCAGCCACATGTTTAGGGGCCCCGGTTCCGTTTGAGATGGTCGTAGAAGTTGATTTCCTGCGTTCCATTTTCTGAAGATGTTTATCAATCGCCTGAGGCGCTCGCCCTCGGCAGCGCCATGGTCTCGGCTGCCGCCTCATTTGATGCTGGTGGTGGAACAAGGCTGGCCACCCCCGGAGGATTAATGCTTATTCTCGACATTGGCTGTGGAAAGAAGAAGCAGGTTGCCGGCGCCATTGGACTGGACCGCCAACCGGGCTCGGATGGCGATGTCCTTTGCGAGCTGGCACATTTTCCCTGGCCTTTGCGCGACTCCTGTGCCGACCAGGTTTACCTCTCCCATTTCATTGAGCACCAGCCTGACGTCCTCCGCGCCATGGCGGAGGTGCATCGCGTCGCCAAACCCGGCGCGGAGGTTGTGGTCGTGACGCCGCACTACAGTTGCATGGATTCCTACACGGACCCCACCCACCTTGTTCACCTGGGCTATCACAGTTTCGATTACTTCGCGCAGGGGAGTTTTGAAAATTTCACCTACGGCGCGGGAGGATTCCGGATTCTCGAGCGGCGCCTGACCTTCGGCCATAATTTCTTGCTGGATAATCTGGGACGAATGATTGCCGGAATCTCGGTGGATTTTTACGAAAAGCACTTCGCCTGGATTTTCCCGGCGCGGAATATCCATTGCCGGCTTTCGGTGGTCAAATAACCGGATAGATTCGTTGCGCCTTGAAGTGCGCGGCTACCGGCTCATTACTCCGCGCGCAGCGACTCCACGGGGTTGACACTCGTGGCGCGGCGAGCCGGAAGGTAGCTCGAGAGCGCGCCCGTCGCGATCAGCCCCAGCGACACCGCAGCGTACGTTGCCGGGTCGACGGACTTTACCCCAAACAGCAGGGACGTCATCAGGCGGGTCAGCGCCGGCGCGGCGGCCAGTCCGCACACAACTCCTATGCCGGTCAGCCCCAAAGCATGACGAACGAACATCCGCGTCAGTTCCCGGTTCTGGGCGCCGAGCGCCATGCGGATGCCGATCTCCCGCCGGCGCTGTGACACCGAATAGGCGATTACCCCGTAGAGGCCGACAACCCCGAGCAACAGAGCCATTCCCCCGGCGAGCGCCAGCATCACCAGTGTGAAAGAGGTTCGCGCCATGGATTTTTTGTAGAGGAAGTCCAGCGTGTGGACATATGCCAGCGGAAGATTAGGGTCCACGGACCACACGGCCCGCTGAACCTCATTCATCAAGCTTGCAGAGCCGGCGCGCGGGCTGCGAATGGAGAAGGCCACGTAGCGGCGCACATCAACATCGTTACCCTCAAAATGCGCCGCCAGCATGGGCCAATACGCCGAATTGGGCGCTTCCTTATCCATACCGTCGTCGTGAGTGTTAGCGACGACCCCGACGATCTCGCGCCAGTCGTCTTTCGATCCGGCACGGATTTGTTTGCCCAGGGCGCTCCCGGGATCATGCCAATATTCACGCGCCAGTTTTTCGGAGACGATGGCCACCGGTATCTTTTCGTAGATGTCACTCCAAGTGAAGTCGCGGCCGGCGACGAGCGGTGTGCCCAGGGTTTTGAAAAAGCCCGGCGCCACGAACCTGAACCGGTGCAGCGGAATGTCACGGGAAGAATAAGCGCGGTCCTTCACGTAGACGGGATCACCCCATTCGTTTCCATCCAAAGGGATGCTCATGGAGAGGCCGACGGAGGAGACGCCCGGAAGGGCCTCGAGCTTATGCAAGATCTCCTCTTGCATGCGAACCACGCGCTCGGGTTCCTTCACCTCGGTCTCGGCAATGGTCGCGCGGAATGTCAGGACCTCGGCAGGGGCCACGAAGCCGGGATTCACTTTGGTCAAAGCGCGGAAAGTGCGAACCATGAGTCCCGAGCTGATCATCAGGACCAGCGCCAGCGCCACCTGGACAACCACCAGCACGCTGCGCGAGCGATGCCGCTGCCGGCTTTCGCTCATGGATCGTCCGCCCTCGCGCAATCCGGTTCCCAGTCGAGCGCCGGCGTATTTCCAGACCGGGATGGAACCGAAAAGCAGGCTCGCCACGAGCGATAATCCCAGCGTGAACAGCACGACGTTGCCGTCGATGCCGATTTCATGGAGGCGAGGCAAGCCCTCCGGCGCAAGTGCCACCAAGCCTCGCAGGGCTCCATAGGCCAGCCCCAGTCCCAGGACGCTTCCCAGCAGCGCCAGAATCAGACTCTCGAGAAACAATTCTGCGGCGATGCGGAGGCGGCTGGCGCCCAGCGCGGCGCGGATGGAAAGTTCCTGCTCGCGTCCTTCCGCGCGGACCAGAAGCAAGTTGGCCACATTGGCGCAGGCGATCAGCAACACCAAGCCCAGGCCACCCATCAGGACCCACAGGACCTTGCCCACGTCGCCCACCACGTCTTGCTTCAGCGTACGGAGGTTCGGGCCGACTCGCGCCTGCTCGAACAATTTGAGGCTCAAGCCCGGCGGAGGGGGAAAACTCCGTTCGACGATAGGAAGCATCCGCGCCACGTCCGCGTTGGCCTCGGCCAGCGTCACACCCGGCTTGAGCCTGGCGACGGAGTCAAAACTGTAGCGCCCCAGGGTTGTCTTGGCGCGGTCGAACTGGAGGGGAACGAGCAAGGCAAGGTCGGCCCCACCGAAGCGGAAGTCCTGGGGCAGCACTCCGATGATTTGCCGCAATTCTCCATCCACGGAAATGGTTTTGCCGATCACGGCGCAGTCGCCGCCGAACTTGCGGGTCCAATAGCCGTAAGTCAGCATCACCGTCTCCGCGCTCCCCGGGGAGTCGTCCGCCCGCGTGAACGAGCGCCCCAGCATAGGCTTGACGCCGAGAATCGGAAGCAAGCCGTCGGTCACGTCGAGGCCCGCCACGTGCTCCGGCTGGGCAAGGCCCGTGACGTTCCTCGACTCCCCCATATAGAGACCCATGTCCTGGAAAGTGCGGTTCTGCTCGCGATAGATGAGGTAGTCTGCCGGCGATGGATTCAGATCCTTAATGTTGAGCCCGGGAGCCGTGAGCCAGACGGCCACCAGTTCCTCCGGGTGGGGATAGGGCAGGGGCTTCAGCAGAACGCCCTCGACCACGCTAAAGATGGCTGTATTCGCACCGATGCCCACGGCCAGCGTCAGTAGCGTGAGGGCCGTGAACAGGGGTGCGCGCCCCAACCGCCTCAGAACCTGCCTGAACTGAGTTGCCAGAGAACCCATAAACCTACCTCCCAACCGCGCCGGACGCACTCCCCGGCGAAACCGCCCCTCGTGCAAGTGTATAGCATTTAGACGCCCTAACCCTTGGTATGTTAACAGCCAACCGCGGGTTCCAGGAAATTGGCTCGACGGGACCCGCGTCCACCAATCCAATCCCATCGCATTTTTGCCGGCAACCGCCTGATCGGGCGTAATGTCCGAGTGCCAAGTGGTTTTACCTTTGCCAAACCGCAGGGGCCACATATAATCGCGGGTCCATTTAGTTTGCTTCGGCATTCATAATTTTCGGGGGTATTTATGATCAAGATGACGCGGCGAGATTTTTTGGAGGTCACTGGGGCCGGCTTAGGCACATTGGCGTTGAAAGATGCTTCCATGCTTTCGGCCCAGGCGCCGAAAATCCCTGGCGCCTTGGCGGCGCTTTACCAAAAGTTCCTCGATCCGGACAGGAAATACAGCATCCGGCCGTTTTGGTTTTGGAACGGAAAACTAACGGGCGAGGAGTTGGGGCGCCAAATTCGCCAAATGGTTCAGAATGGCGTTTACGGCGCTTATGCCCACAATCGGGACGGTCTCCAGACTCGCTATATGTCGGAAGAGTGGTGGCAGGCACTGGGCGGGGCTTTGCAAGCCTCCAAGGAAGCCGGATTCTCTCTTTGCCTGTGCGACGAGTTTGAGTGGCCCAGCGGTGAAGCGCGCGATTATTGGATGCCGGGCGTCAACAAGAGCCACGTGGTCGAAGCCAATCCCGAATTCCACTCGCAACGCATGCGGTCAATGGAGAGCATTGTCCAGGGGCCGAAGCGGTGGAACTCGCCCCTCACCGAGAAAACGGTTGCGGTGGTAGCCGGGAAGCGTCTGGGGCCGGACCGCCTGGATGGCAATACCCTGCAAGCGGTAGCTTGGGAGAAGGGCGCCAAGGAAGTTTCCTGGGACGTGCCCGACGGAGAATGGCTCATCACCGCCTACAACCTGGTCCCGGCGATGCCCAACGGCGGCACGGTGGACCTGATGAGCCGGGAAGCCATTGCTACATTTATTAAGATCTATTACGAGGAGTTCTACAAGCGTTATAGCCAGTACTTTGGCAACGCCCTGGCCGCCACCTTTGCCGATCACGAGGGCTCCTACGGAGACAAGCTACCCTGGACGCCCCACCTTTTCGAAACCTTCCAGCGCAAAGCGGGTTATGATCTCGTTCCCCACCTTCCCGGCCTCATCTACGACATTGGCCCCATGACGGAGAAGCTCCACTGCGATCTTCTGGACACGATCAGCGAATTGTATTCCGACAGCTTTTGGAAGCAGGTCAGCGACTGGTGCGACCAGCACAACATCCAACATTCGGGGCATGTCTGGGAAGAGTCGCTTTTCTGGGGGGCGGCGTGGCAAGGCGACTTCTATCGTGTCCTGCGTTCCATGAGCACTCCCGGCTGCGACACGCTGGAGGAGTGGGCGCGCGAGTCGGTTTGGCTGAGGGAGGTCGCTTCCGTTGCCGCCTTCGAGGGGAAACACGTAGTTTGCGAGAATCAGGGCGTGCTCGGCAGCAATTCCTATTTGAGCCCCGAAATGATGCGCCGGACCTCCAACTGCCTGGGCGCCTGGGACATCGGAGAGTTCGTTCCGCACGCCTTCAATTATGACCTGACGCGCACCAACTATCCGCCTGACTGGTTCCGCGGGCAGCCGTACCTGCCCTGGTTTCACTTCTATGCTGACCAGATGCGCCGCATCAGCTTCGTCAATCGGGAAAGCCAGCGGCTGTCCGATCTCGTCGTGCTGTATCCGCAAGTTTCCATCTGGGGACAATCGGCGTCGGCCTTCCGTAACGACGATTTCACCCATCTGTTAGGGAACGCCAACTGGAGCCCCGACGCGGTGGAGACCAGCGAACAGTATGCTGACCTCAAAATGCGCCTTACCGAAGCGCGTTACGACTTTATGGTCGCGGATGACTATTACCTCGCAAAAGCCGAGTTCGCCGGCGGCCGCCTGCGCATCAATAAATCGGAGTTTCAGCTCCTGATTCTTCCCCCCATGTCCACCACACGCCGGAGCACGGCGGCGCGGGTGCGCGACTATTACCGGGCGGGAGGAACCGTTATCGCTCTGCGCCGCCTGCCCTATACCTCGGTCGAGTCCGGCCGGGACGATCCGGAGTTGAAAGCGATCTGGGAGGAGGTGTTCGATCTTCATTCCACCGCTGAACCTTACGTGATGCGCAAGAATTCGAGCGGGGGGCGATCTTACTGGGTGCCCGGTTACGTCAACGACCTCGTGGAGATCATCCGCGAGGTGTTAGACCCCGATATCGAGTTGGTGGATGGCCTGGCCGACAACCTGTACGCCATGCACAAACGGAACGCCGGCGTTGATCTCTACTGGGTGGTCAATGATACGGCTGAAGCGCGCACCCACGTGCTGCGATTCAAGGCGAAGGGCCGGCCGGAAAAATGGGAAGCGCCCACGGGAAAACGCTCACACCTGTTCTATGAAACTCAGGGGGACAAGACCGTGGTACGCCTGGGACTGGGGCCTTGGGATGCCGCGTACGTGGTGTTTGATCCCACGGGCCCGGCCCAACCCCTGGCTCTCGCCGCGACCAACCTCGAGCAGTTTCATGTCTTGCGCGCCGACGAAAAGCAAGTGGTGGTGCAGGGGCGCGGGGTGCCCGGCGATAAAACGGAGCACGTCGAATTGCAGAAGGGCCAGACTCGCTACCGGGGAGAGTATCAATCCAAGAGTGCAGCGCCGCTCGAAATCTCGGGCGAGTGGGACGTTACGGTGGAAGCACCCTCGATCGATGCGCCCTATGCGCAGGTGCGCGAAGATCCCACGGGCTGGGGCCTGAAGGAGCGCTGGTACGCCAAAACCGGCGACAAGGCCAGTTGGAATCCCCTCTGGCTCGCTCCGCAAATGCGCTCGATCCACAAGTGGAATGCCATTGGCCTGTTCCCGAACCCCGACGACCACGGCTTGGAGGAAGCGTACGCGCCCGAAAGCGACGAGCGCGTCGATTACGCCAAGGACTACATCGGCAAAGATGGCGAGCAACTCCACTGGGTGGAATTCAACTCGGCCGACGATTCCATTGAGCCCCCGGGAGCTAATGGAACCATCAACGTGGCAGGCGGGCCTTACGGCCCGAACAGTTATATTATCGATTACGGCCGCGTGCTGCGCGCGGCGGTGATGCAAGGAACGGTTTACTTGCAAACCAACGTTTACCACCCGCAAGGCGGGGAGGCCGTGATGCTGCTGGGCGCGCCTCACCCCACCACCGTTTTCGTGAATCAGGAAAAGGTCTATTCGCGCTTCGTGCGCCCCCTCTATTTTGACCCGATCGATGGGTTTGCCACGCGCATTCCCCTCACCCTCAGGAGCGGGTGGAACAGCATACTGATTAAGTTCCTCCACAACAGTCCGGATGACGGTAAGGCCCCGGAGTGCACTTGCCGCATCGAGCAGGCCAATGGGGCCGCGATTGAAGGCCTCGTGTCGAGTTCGCGAATTGTCGATGATCCGCAGGCGGCGCCCAGAGGCTACCGCTGGCTGAGCTTCGCGATTCCCCGCGTGGCAAGGGCGTTGCGTGTCCCTTCGCTGCGGGATGAGTACCTCGTGTTCGTCGGTGATAAACAAGTTCCTGCCGCAGCGGAAATCCCTCTCCCCCGCGGCGCGCGCACTGTGACTTTGCGGGTCAGTGCGCGGGAAGTGCTCGATCATCCCTTGGCATTTTCCACCGCCCCGGCGATGCTTTCGCTCGGAACGTGGAAAGTGCCGGGACTGGAACACTTCTCCGGAACCATGGTCTACGAGAAGACCGTGGACGTGCCGGCGGCGCTCTTGGCGGAACGCGTCCTGCTGGATTGCGGCGTGGTGGGGGTGTGCGCCGAAGCCTGGGTGAATGACAAGGGCCTCGGGAAGCGGCCCTGGGGTCCGTATGTGTTCGATGTGACCGAACAACTCCACCCCGGGAAAAATCAAATAAAGGTCCGGGTGGTCAACACCGAGGCCAACGCCCGCGCGGTGGGGACTTGGCGCTCCAACCTCGATAGGATCGACGTGAATGGCTGGCACGGACCGGCGCGCCTGGTGCCGTTTGTCGAGCGCGATATCGTGTGCGAAAAACTATAGGTGGTAGGTGGCAGGTCGTAGATGGTAGGTGGGGGGTGACCCACCTCTGGAGTTTATACGTTTGTGATGAAGTGAATGACGAAAGAAGGAGAACGGTCGAATGTGAGAGTCTCCGCCCTCGCCCCTTTGGGGGAGAGGGCAAAGGTTCTCGCGAGCACGCTTCGAATTGTACAAACTCCAGAGGTGGAGTCTCCCCCACCTGCTTCCGCCGGACTCCGCGTTTCCTACCGGTAGGAAAGGGGATGCCAATTTGCAGAATTCTTCCTACCGGTAGGAAAAACCGCGCAGAATTCCCTTGACAGGCAACCTGGGCTCATGGTTAGCCTAGAGAGAAGGGAGGGGTGCGGAAGACGGCGCCCTCCCCCGGTCGCCCGGAGGAGATGACGAATGCCCAGGCCGACGCGGAAGACGCGGGACGAATCATCCGACTCAGGGGAGGTTCCAGGGTCGCGGCGGGGGGAAAAAGGCGCACGGGGGGGCGGGAAAAAGAAATTAATCAGGACCGAAGCCGGAATCTGTATGAAAACAAACAAAACGATGACAATTTGCCCGGCAAAAAAGCGACATTTTTGTATAACGGAACGACATTTTATGCAAAGGTACACGTATTTTGCAAAAATCGGCGGCTTTCTTATCACTCCTCGAGCACTAAGGAACGCATTCCTCGCTTCGAAATGTACAAACTCGAGCGCCGGGCTTTAGCCCGGCATGTGCCGCCCTCAAGGGCGGCGCTACGTTCAAGTTAGGGCACCCCGTGATGAAACTACTTGGCAACCCGACACCTTTTCTGATAATCCTTATATACTGAGTTCGCTGGGGAATCCCCAGAGGGTTTGGCTCCGCAAGCCAGGACATTCAGTTTTTCAATTGTCCGCAAGACCCACGATGACAGGATGCGCGGAAATTAACGGAAGCAGTTGCATATCCTCGGAAGCAGGAAGGGTGGCTTTCCATGATCGAAGTTGAAAATCTTAGCAAACGCTACGGACCCACATTGGCCGTTTCCGGCGTGAGCTTCAGTGTGCAGAAGGGTGAGGTGCTGGGCTTCCTTGGTCCCAACGGCGCCGGAAAGACCACCACCATGCGCGTGATCACGGGGTTCTTTCCTCCTACCGGGGGAAAGGTTCGCGTGGCGGGCTATGATGTGGTGGATGAGCCTTTGGAGGCGAAGCGGCGCACCGGATATCTTCCGGAGACTCCTCCTCTCTATCCGGACATGACGGTGACGGAGTACCTGGCCTTCGTGGCGCGGATCAAGGGCGTGCCGAACCGCAATATAAAGGCCCGCTTGGACGAGATCATGGAGAAATGCGCGGTGGCTGACATGCGCAATCGGCAAACCGGAAAACTCTCCAAGGGATACCGGCAGCGCGTAGGCCTGGCACAGGCGCTGATCCATAACCCCGAGGTGCTGGTTCTCGACGAACCGACTGCCGGCCTCGACCCCAAACAAATCATCGAGACTCGCGAGCTGATTAAGGGATTGGCGGGCCAGCACACGGTGATCCTGAGCACGCACATCCTGCCGGAAGTCTCAAGAACCTGCCAGCGCGTGGTGGTGATCAACGCCGGGCAGATCGTGGCGGTCGGGACGCCTGACGAACTCATGCATCGCCTGCAAGGGTTTGAAACCGTTCTGGTTACGGTGGAAGGCCCCGCCGCGGAGATTATCGAAAAATTCCAGCGGGTTGGTGGCGTGAACTGGGTGGAACCGCGCGAATCCCATGATAGCCGGGTGACCTTGGAAGTCCATTCCGAAAAAGAAAAGGATGTTCGCGCGGAACTGGCGCGTGCCACCGTGGAATCCGGCTGGAAGCTTTATGAACTGAAGACGAGTGGTCTGAGCCTGGAGGAAATCTTCCTGAAACTCACCACCAAGGATCTTAGTGAAGAGGCCGCAGAGAAAACTGAGAGAGCAGTGAACTGAAACTAGCGGGACACGGGATGCGGGAAACGGGACACGGGAAAAACTAAGATCGAGGGTGCACTGTCGTGTCCCGTGCCCCGTATCCCGTGTCCCGTAGTGCAGAAAGGAAACGCACCATGCGCAATGTCATGGCGGTCGCAGGGAAGGAATTGCGAGCTTACTTCCATTCGCCGATCGCCTACCTGGTCATGACGGTGTACACCGCGATATGCGGTTTTGTGTTTTACAGCTCAACGGCTTTTTTTGCCCTGCAATCCTTCCGCATGGAGGCGCAGGGTGGAATGGGTGCACCGCCCTTAAGCCTGAATGAATACGTCATCCGGCCCATCCTGGGTGGAGTGCTTACCGTGGTGCTGCTCTTTCTGATTCCCCTCATTACCATGAGGCTTTACGCGGAAGAAAAGCGCTCCGGGACGATCGAGCTGTTGCTCACCTCCCCGCTCACGGACATGGAAATCATCCTGGGGAAGTTTCTGGGATCGATGATTCTGTTTGCGATTCTGGAGGCCTTGACGTTTATCTACTTCGCGATTCTCTTCATTTATGGGAATCCCAATGCCAAACCGCTCATTGCCAACGCGCTGGGCTTGTTGCTCTATGGCGGCGCGCTGATGGCGTTGGGCATGTGGTATTCCACCTTTACCAAGAATCAGATCATTGCCGGCGCGGTGGGCCTGGCTGCTAACCTGCTCCTCTACCTGCTGGACTGGGTGAGCGCTTATTCCCAGAGCACGGCCGGGCAGGTGATGTCGTATCTCGCGCTGACCACCCATTTTGATAATTTCTCGAAGGGCGTTATCCAATTGAGCGACGTGGTGTATTACCTCTCGGTCGTTATTCTGGGGATTTTCCTGACCGCGCGCTCCGTGGAAGCCCTGAAAGGGAGGCCGTAGCCATGGCCTGGAAAGATCGCATAGCTGGCCGCAGCGGACAACAAGTTCTAACGGGAGCAAATTTTGCTCTCTACACCCTCATTGGAGTTGCCCTCATCGCGCTGGTCAACTGGTTTGTTAATAGCCACGACAAGCGATGGGACATGACGCCCAATAAGAAGTACAGCCTCTCGGACCAGACGCGCAAAATACTGAGGGACCTGAGCCGGGACGTGACCATTTACGCATTCGACCGGGAGCGCAACTTCGGCGAACGCAAAGACGTACTGGGGATGTATGCATCAGCCTCGAACCGCCTGAAGGTGAAATACGTTGACCCTGACCGCCAGCCGGCTCTGGCCAAAGAATATGGCGTGCGCAGCTATGGAACGGTTGTGGTGTCCGCCGGTGAACGTCATATGGAAGCCCAGGGTGACACCGAGGAAGGAATCACCAACGCGCTGGTGCGGGTTCTGAAAGGCCAGAGGATGGCTTGCTTCATCCAGACGCACGGCGAGCGCAACCTGGACGGCACGGAGCGCGACGGTTACGACCACTTCAAGAAGCAGCTTGGCGACGAGAACTACCAGACGCAAACGCTGCCCTTCTTGCAGAAAATGGAAATTCCTAAAGACTGCACGATGGCGGTCATTGCCGGGCCGCAAAATGATTATCTCCCACCGGAAATTGATGTCATCCACAAATACCTTCAAGACGGTGGACGCGCGCTGGTCATGCTGGATGCCGGGGTCGAACTTCCCAACCTCACCAAGCTGCTGAGTGACTTTGGTGCGACGGCTCGTAACGATCTGGTGATCGACGAAAACCCCGTGGCCCAGATTTTCGGCACCGAACCGTACATGCCGCTGATTGTCAAATATGGGACGAACCCCATCGTTCAGCCGCTCAACGGCCGCGCCACGCTTTTCCCACTTTCGCGCTCGTTTGAGGTGAGTAAGGAGTCCAAATCGGGCGTGAGCGCCGACTCTCTCTGCGACACATCCTCCGACAGTTATGATGTCAAGGACTGGAATCCCAAAATCAAGGAGATCAAGTTTGAGCCGGGTAAGGACCTGAAAGGCCCCCTCGCCGTGGCCGTAGCGGGCACGGTGTCAGGAGGAGGGGAGAAGAAGACGGAGGGCCGCTTCGTCGCCATGGGAACTTCCCTGGTTGCCGCCAACAGCTTCTTGAATTTTCAAAGCAACCGCGACTTCATCATGAACTCGATCAACTGGCTGTCCGCCGATGAAGATCTCATTTCCATTCGGGCCACGCCTCCGGAATCTCAGCACCTGAACATGAATGCGGAACAGATGCGTCGGGTGCTGATTCTGGGCGTGTTCGGAATCCCCCTCCTGATCGTGCTGGCAGGCGTGTTGGTGTGGTGGGAGCGCCGGTGAAAAGAACAGTGACGAGTGACAAGTGACGAGTGACGAGCGCAAAGCAGAGACCAGTGACGAATGACGAGTGACGAGCAAGCACGGTGGTGGCAAAGTCCATGAAGAAGCAAAAATTCCTGAATACCTTGATTGCCCTGGTGATTCTGGCGGCCACCTGGGGAGCGTTTACCTATTACGACAAGCATAAGGGTAAGGAGAAACCCGCCGTCGAAACGAGTAGTCAGACGAAGATATTCTCCGTCGATGCGCAGCACATCCAATCCATCACGTTCAAGCCTCGCGACGGTGAGGCTTTCTCCTGCCGTCGCGAAGGCGGGAAGTGGACCATCACGGATCCCCGCCACCTGGAAGTGGACCAAGGCAACTTTTCCGGGGTCCTGAATAGCTTGACCACCGCCACCGCCGACGAGGTCGTCGACCCGCACCCCACCAGCTTGAAGGACTTTGGCCTCGATCCTCCCAGCTTCTCGCTGGAGATCACAACCGACGCCAAACCCCCGTCCTTCACGCTGCTGCTGGGTGACGACACGCCCACCAGTGGCGGTCTGTATGCGCAGGCAAGCGGAAACCCGCAAGTTTTCACTCTGGCCAGTTATGTGAAAACTTCCCTGGAAAAGAAAATGTTCGACCTGCGCGATCGCCGCGCGCTGACCCTGGATGCCGACCAGCTTCAGAAAATTGGGGTTGCCTACAAGGGCGCAAGCTGGACGCTGGAAAAAAATCCCGAGGGGGTTTGGGATTTGGCGCTTCCGCCCCTCGTGCGCGCGGACCGCTTCACCGTGGACGGCTTGGTCAGCCAATTACGCGGCCTGACCATGCAGACGATCGCGGCGGAGGATAAGAAGAAAAACGGCGACTATGGATTTGGTTCGCCGGAACTGCACCTGGAATTGACAGGCAACGGCGGTACCCAGACGATTATCGTGGGGAAAAAGGACAAGGATGCAGATCGCTATTTCGCCGCGAATTCGGCGTTCGACCCGGTCTTCACGCTGAACTCCGAGTTTGTCACCCAATTCAAGAAGGACCAGGCGGATTTGCGCGAAAAGGACCTGTTTTCATTTTCCGCGTTTGACGTGAAGCGCGCGGAAGTGGACACGCCCAAAGGTCATTGGGTTTTCGAGCGGCAGGCGAATCAGTGGAAACAGACCGCGCCCAAGCCCAAAGTTGTGAATTCCGATAAGATGGATACCTTCCTGACCCACTTGCGCGACTTGCGCGCGGATTCATTCCCCAAGGGCGGAAGCCTGGAGAGTTTTGGCCTGGCCAAGCCGGCTTACCGGTTTAACATCCAGTCCGGAGAAAAGAACACCACGGAGATCGTGGAGGCGGCGAAATCCGGCGATCACGTTTACGCGCGAAGGTCCACCGACCCGCTACCCAGCGAGCTCTCCAAGACTGCTCTGGATGACGTGGAAAAATCGTTAGGAGAATTCTGAAAAGCAGTGGCGAGTGACAAGTGACGAGTGACGAGCAACCGAAAGTCGAAATTCGAAACTCGCCCCGAATTTCGAGTTTCGATTCTCGAATTTCGGTCCTTGTTTGCTCATCACTCGTCACTCATCACTCGTCACTGCCCTATTTGTTCTTCCACACCGGCTTGCGCTTCTCGATAAGTGCGCGCAGGCCCTCCTGGGAATCCTGAAGTTCAAACAACTGGTTCAAGTATATGTCCTGTGCGCGCTTCAGCGCCTCGTCGAAGGGCCGCCACGTGCCTTCGAAAACCACGCGCTTGAGCAAGCTCAGCACTGGACCGCTTTGATCGGAGATGTGCTTCACCAGCGCATCGACGGTTTCCTTCAGCCCCTCGCGCGGCACAACGCGATTGACCAGACCCATTTGGAGCGCTTGCGAGGCGTCGATAGGTTCGCCGGTAAGGAGCAATTCCATGGTGCGCCGCGGCCCAATGACGCGCGGGTAAACAACTGCGCCCATGGGCGGAAAGACGCCCAGCTTGATTTCCGGCTGGCGAAACTGCGCAATCTCCGTGGCGATGACCAAATCGCAGAATGCCACCAACTCCGCGCCGGCGCCCGAGGCCACTCCATCCACCACGGCGAGCACCGGTTTGGATAGCTCAATCATGAGGCGAAAGACGCTGTGGAAAGCGTCCATCATCTGAAACACCATCTGTTCGGTGTACCCCTCCGCACCCACTCCCATGGAGAAATAGCCTGCGCATTCGGGGTCGGCATCCAACAGGATCAGCCTCACATCCTCGCGGAAGGCGAGGCCTTCAATGGCGCGCGCTATTTCCTGGAGCATTTCAATGTTCATGACATTTTGCGTGGGCCGATTCAGAGTGAGGTGCGCCACCACCCCCGAGGCATCCCAGCGGATGAACTTGAATTCTCTCTTGGATTTTCCCCCTGCTCCTTCGGGGGCTTGCTCAACCGCTTCGTCTGCCATGGAGACCTCCTAAGAGCAGTGACGAGTGAAGAGTGACGAGTGATGAGCGAGCCGAAATTCGAAAATCGAAGCTCGAAACTCGCGTCGACTTTCGAGTTTCGATTTTCGTCTTTCTGCAGCTCGTCACTCGTCACATGTCAGTCGTCACTGCCTTACTTCAATTTAGACCCGCATTTCCCGCAATAGTCAAACTTCTCCGGAAGGCCTTTGGCCCTACAGTTTTCGCACTTGCGCGAGTGGGCGCCCCAAAGAAACTCGCTGGATTTCCCCGCCGCCGCCAGCTCTCGTAAACTTCTGGTATCGGGGGGGCGCTTTTCAAGGAAGGCCTGGATGCCTTCGTAGGGCTCCCAGGAAGTGGCGTGCACGGCAAGCCAGTCGCGCGCGTGGCCGCTGGTGAGAGTCCATGCTAAATCTTTCCACATGTCCAATTGCTGGCGCGTGTAGCGAGTGCACTCGGGGAATTTTTGGATCAACTTTTTGGCTAGGGCGTTCACCGCTCGATCGAGCTGCTTGAGCGGGACGACTTGATTCACCAATCCCCAGTTTAGCGCCTGGTCCGCGGTGACCTCGTCACAGGTCAGCAGCATTTCTCTCGCGCGTCGCTCGCCCACCACCAGGGGCAACCACTGGGTGGCGCCCCAGGCATCCACCAACCCCACGCGCGTGCCCATCTGCATGAAGCGAACATGGTCCGCTGCGATCGCCAAGTCCGCCGCCAGGTTCCAGTCATTCCCCGCGCCTGCTACCACGCCGTTCAGCCGGGCAATGGTGGGCTTGCCAAGATGGCGAAACAGATTAAGCGCCTCGGCCAGTAAGCCTTGGAACTTCCAGAAATTCCGCGGACGGCGAAGGAATTCCTTGGAAAACTCCCGGGCATCGCTTCCCGCGCAAAATGCTTTGTCGCCCGCGCCGGTGAGCACTATCACTCCCACGGCATCGTCCATCGCCGCGTCGCGGAAGGCTTCCGTCATCTCGCGCAGTGTGTCGGAGGAGTAAGCGTTGTAGATTTCCGGCCGGTTCAGCGTGACACGGGCAATCCCTTCCTTCTTTTCATAAAGGATGTCGGCAAAGGCAAATCGTGATGCGGCTTGTCCGGTGTATTCCATGAATAATTCCGCTCAGTCTTACCCGCGGCAACCCCGTTTCTGACATGACGGATAGCCGCTTTCGGCTGTTCATGCGCAGGATGAAGACCTCCCGCGCGGTTTAACTTGATGCTACCACAGCCAATACGTTGAGGATAGTGAACGACACTTCCCGAAGTGCCTCTTTTTGAAGTGGCAGGGGTATTTCACCCATGAGCGTGCACGGCCAGGATGGCCGTGCCATTTCAAAATGAGTCACTTCGGCAATCTTTGGGGATTTGGGAAAACCTGCGCTATGATGGAAGTGAAAGGAGTATTTATGATTCCCCCCAAATACTGGTTTCTCACTCTGTTCTTGATCGCTATAGGATGCGCCGCACAGCAGCCCACCGCGGCCGTTTACGACGAGAAGGCGGATGCCCATCGCGACATTACCGCGGCCATTACCAACGCCGAGGGGAGCAAGCGGAATATTGTGCTCATCTTTGGCGCCAACTGGTGCGGCGACTGCCGTGCCCTGTATGCGCAGATGCACAATCCTGAACTCGCTTCGATCATCGAAAAAAACTTTGTCGTTGTTGGGGTTGATCTCGGGAGATGGAATAAGAACTTGGATGTGGCAGATCGCTATCATGTGCCCATCAAACATGGAATCCCCGCTCTGGCGGTACTGGACTCGCGCGGGAACCTTCTTTACGCGATGGACCAAGGCCAATTCGCCGACGCACGCCACATGAGCTACGAGAGCATCAAGGCGTTTTTTGAGCAATGGAAACCGAAAGGATGATCTTGACGCTCCCTCGCATGTTCACGAGACTGGCGGCTATTCCAACCGAGAAGGGCTTATGAAAAAGGAAACGATTATTACGGCGGTGGTTTTTCTGGCAGTGGGTTTTCTGGCGGGGTACATTACCGATGCCCAGATGAACTGGAGCGCACGTCAGAAGACGGCGCAGGCCGCCCCGGCGCCTTCCGAAATGCCACCGGCGGGTGGTGCGACTTCCGCTCCCGCCGGTGGGGCCATGCCACAGCAGGGTCTGCCCGAGGGCCATCCTCCCATTGACAGCGCGGCGATCATCAAGCAGTTGGAGGAAGTGGCGGCGCAGAACCCCAAGGACGCCGACACCCGGCTGAAGCTCGCCAATTTCCTTTACGACCAAAAGCAGTACAGCAAAGCCATTGAGTGGTATCAGCGTGCGCTGGAACTTGATCCGAAGAATGTCAATGCCCGCACTGATTTGGGCACGGCGTATTTTTACACGGGACGTCCGCAGGATGCCCTCCGCGAATATAACAAGTCCCTGGCGATCGATCCCAAGCACGAACAGACCCTTCTGAATACCATCGTCGTGAACCTGGAGGGTACGCACGATCTCGCCGCCGCGCAAAAAGGATGGGACCGTTTGTACAAGCTGAATCCCAACCACCCCGCCTTGGCGGGCTTAAAAGAACAAATTGATACCGCTCACAGTTCCGGCAGCGCGGCAGGACCGCACTAGCGCTGGGGACTGGGTTCTGGGGGCTGGGGAGAAGCCCGGAACCCAGTCCCTAGCCCCCAATCACCGGGTTCCAGGCATCCCTCGGGAGTGAAAGACCGTCTCATCCTTTATGGGAAGTTTTCTCTTCGACATTCTTGTGTTCATCATCGCGGGGTACGTTCTCCGGGCGATCGCGCGAAGGTTCGGGTCTCTCTTTCCATCACCACGGATTCACATCCGGACCTCGGGGGGTGGACCGGCATCATACCCTTCCGACTCGCCGCATCGGGGAGAAATGGCGCGCGATCCCGTGTGCGGCATGTTTGTTTCCACAGAACTCTCCCAGCAACTGAAGCGGGGTACAGGTACGCTGCACTTCTGCTCGCGCGAGTGCCTGGAAAAATACGCGAAGGGTGCTGAGCATGTTGCTTCCTGATAACCTCATCCGGGCGGTCGTGCGGCGCGCCAACCCGGCACGACATCTGCCTTGGCGCATGGGGAATTGTCCGCAGCGGCATGCGGGAGGGGTGGCGCTTCTATTGCTGTTGTTTGCCGGCGCCGGCGTGGCGCAGGGTGCGGGTGGCAAAGTCCTGTTAACTCGCAAATACCGCCCCGGGCAGTCCATTGTCTATACAACGGCAGTCCGGACGAACTCGAAAATCAATTCCAATCCCCCCGAGTTGAAAAACTTCTTCCCGCCCATGCCTGGGGACATGCACTTGAACCAGCAAAGTACCGAGACGGTGTCGAAAGTGGCGCCGGATGGCGCGGCGGATGTACAGCACCGCTTTGACAAGTTTGAAATTCAAATCGACCTTGGGTCGCTCCCGGAAAACGTACGTGACTCCATAACTCAGGCCCAGCAGGAAGTGAGCAAACAGATGGTGGGCCAGACGCTGACCGCCCACTACGATCATGATGGCCGCTTGGTGGATTTCGAAGGGGCCGACAAGCTCTTTCAGGGTATTGATGCTCCGGTACGAGAGCCGCTCTTACAGATGCTGCGGATGTTCCTGGAACAAATGGGCGGTCAGTCGCTCTACCCGCACCACCCCGTCAAAGTGGGCGAAGAGTGGACGCAAAAACTCGACGCCGAACCTCTCAAGAGCTACCCGTTCCAGGTACAGGGGAAAAGCACCTTGCACTATTCCGGCAAGATGCGATACCAGGGGGTAAAGGCTGCGATCGTGGATTATCACTTCGAAAACGCCCTCACTCCCGCCCTGGAGGGGGCGCGCAAGGGGGGAGCGCTTCCGCAACTTGAAGCCATGGGGATGCGGCTGGATATGCACATCAGCGGTAAGGGGCAAGGCCGGATTCTGGTGGCGCTGGATGACGGCCGCGTCCTCCAGAATCATTCCACCCTCCACCAGACCCTCAGCGCCCTCATGAAAGGTAAGGAAGGGTTCGTGGCCCCCGAGGAACAACTCCCCCGGCTCGAAATCCAGTCCGACACGGAAATGCAGGTTGAAGGAAGCAAACCTTAGCCATCCCCCGCCTCAAGAAAGAACAAATCTGAAATCTCCATTGACAAAGCCGCGAGTGTCCCTATAATCGGCAGTAGTTTCGTTCAACCTCGGGAAACAAAAGGGAAGGAATGAATCACAACACCAGCACGGCATGGCCGGTGGTACTCAGTGTCGCCGGATTTGATCCCTCGGCCGGCGCCGGAATCGTGGCTGACATCAAAACCTTCGCTGCACACAATTGTTACGGTGTCGCGGCGATCACCGCATTGACCGTCCAGAACAGCCTGGGGGTGGCATCCGTCCACCCCGTTGAACCGGCGGAGCTAAGAGAATCGATCCTCTCCCTTCTTGCCGACGGCCGCGTGAAAGCCCTCAAAATCGGGATGCTCTTCAACCAAGGTACCGCCGAAGTCCTGCGCGAGATTCTGGAGTCGAATCCCGATCTTCCCGCGGTCCTCGACCCCGTGGTGCGCTCTTCCAATGACTTTGACCTGCTGGATGCAGCGGGCTTGGACTATGTCCGGCGACAACTGCTCTCGCGGGTGACGGTGATAACCCCCAACTTGGCGGAAGCGTCGGCACTGGCCGAAATGCCCGTCGATAATCTCGAGGGGATGAAGGCGGCAGCGCGCAAATTGGTGGAATTCGGTGCGCGCGCGGTGGTGGTGACCGGCGGGCACCTGGAGAAGGCCGTCGATGTATTTTTTGACGGAACGACGATGGAATCTTTCGCCGGCGACCGCGTCAAACCTGACAACACGCACGGCACGGGTTGCACTTTTTCCTCGGCCGTGGCCGCCAACCTCGCCTTGGGACGCCAGTTACGCGACGCGGTGGTGCTGGCGAAGGCGTATGTGTTCGAGGCCATCCGCCAAGCCTTCCCCGTGGGGCCCGGCCGCATTCCCTTGAACCACCTCTATCGCATGGCCGAACCTGCCCGCGTTCTTGACCACTCCGCCGCCGTCGTTGAACCTGCGCACTAACCGTTCGGGGTGCTCGCTCAGCCTAGGGCGCGATGGAGAAAGTGGTCCAGGGATAAGCATCCATGTCGCGAAGGGATGATCCTTCCCACGCAAAGGCGGGATATTTGCGCAGGTAATCTGCCGCTTTAAAGTCCAGGCCGCACGCATGACCCGCCGCCGCCGCGAGGGACATGTGCTCCGCCATCGTCGCGTCCGCGACCTTGTTCTGAACGGCGCCCGCCGTCCCATACGGAGGCTGCCATGGCGAGCTGCCGCGGGGCGAGAGATCAACGTGGCCGCAAATGGTGCGCTCGTCCGCGTCGTCTTTCTTTTCGATCGTATCATAGTGGTCCGCCAGGAAACGCTCAGCGGCGGCCACATCAATCTTCCCCTTGTACTGGGCCATCAATTGTTCCCATCGGACGTGCCGGGCGTTGGAGCTGTTCGCCATATCCTGGACGTTGAAGTTGGTTTCTTCCTTCACCAATTTCGGGTTTACGGGAAAATTTGAGCCCACAAAATAGCCGTCCGATTTGCGCAGCAGGCTGACGTTTTTGAGCCCCAGTTCGAGGCTGGCGATTTCATTGGTCTTGCGATCGGCTACCAGCCAGGTGTTGGCGTAGCCCCCGTTATTTCCTTCCTTCATGATGCGCGCGAATTCATCGATGGAGGCGGCATATTGCATCGCCTTGCGCGCCCGGATGAATTCCGGAATACCCTTGGGATCGTAACCGGAAAAGTTCGAAATGGTGGTCTCGGTAATCATGATCCCGGCGGAGTTGATGCCAAAGTCGTCGGCGCTGTGAATGAGGCCGGGGAAGCCATCCATCAGGATGCGCTGGCCGCTGGCGGGCGCGAGGTCAAAAATGATCGTCCAACGCGCGCCCTCCAGGTAAGTGGACCAATTATTGTGGGCGATAATGACTTTGCCATCCCTCGTGTAACTGCCCGTGGCTACGAAGGCGCTGCAATGCTCGGGCACTCCCCTCGAAGCGGCCACCTTGGGGTGATGCTGGCGGTCATACTCCTTGACGTAGTAGTCCCATTCGGGCATGGCGTTGAGCGCCACCACATCCCAGACATCCAGGTTTAACCCCTGCGCCTTCAAGCCCTCGGCGATGCCTTGCAATTCCTCCCGATACTGCGATTCAATGTGCGGCCACATCATGTCTTTCGCGGCGTTACGGAAAAAGTTCCAGTCCTTCTTGCCGTCGTGGGTCCGCTCCAAGATCTCCATTTTTTCCGCGTCGGCAATTTCCGGGGCCAACAGGTATCCGTGCTGGAATCCCATATCGAAAGGCGTCCCTTCCAGGTGTACGAAAATCCAGCCATTCTGCGCGGGCTTGCGAAAGGCTCCTTTCATGTGCGCATCGGGTTTCATTGGCTGGGGGTACAGGGGCAGAGAGCCCGCCGCAAGAACCAAGCTGGCCAAGAGAAAAGCAATTCGGCGCATTCCGGCCTCCAAATGTATCTATCGTGCTGTTTTGCCCTTCGGTAAAACCCCGAGTGACGATGGGGTGAAGACAATTATACACGAAGAGACTCCGGCCACCCTTAGAGTTACAATGGCACTATGCACGTAAACCTTGCTTTTGGTCGAACCGGCTTGAACATCGAATTGCCGGAGGGTTTTGAGTACCGCGTGCTGGAAGCGCGGTCGGCCGTTCCGCTGGATGACGCTACAAAGGCCATCGAGCGGGCTTTGGACGCGCCCCTCGGTTGCCCGCCGCTCACGGAGATGGCCCGCGGCAAGCGCTCCGCGGCCATTTCCGTTTGCGACATCACACGGCCGGCGCCCAACCGGGAAGTGCTTCCCCTGGTGCTGGCACGATTGGAGGCGGCCGGGATTCCGCGCGGCGCCATCACCATTCTGATCGCCACGGGGCTTCACCGCCCGGCGACGGAAGCGGAGTTTCGCGAAATCTGCGGGGAAGAGACCGCGAGCCGTTATCGCGTACTCAATCACCACGCGCGCGATATTTCTGAACACCGCGCCTTGGGAAGCACCGCAGCCGGAACCCCTGTTTATATTGATGACCGCTTTGTCTCCGCCGACCTCCACATCACCTTGGGATTTATTGAGCCGCACTTGATGCTGGGATATTCCGGCGGGCGCAAGCTTATCGCTCCCGGCCTCGCCGCGCAGGAGACCATCAAGGTGCTGCACAGTCCGCGCTTCATGCGCGATACGCGCGCGGTGGAGGGTTCGATCGAAGACAACCCGCTGCACCAAGAACTCCTGGAAATTGCCCGCATGGCGCGCCACGATTTCCTGGTGGATGTGGCGCTCGGCCGCGGCGCTCCGCGACGGCCCATCGCTGCAGTTTTTGCCGGCGCGCCCGTTGCCGCACACCGCCAAGGAGTGGAGTTTGTCTCCCACGTCATGCTGGAAACGCTCGACCAGCCTGTCGATGCGGTGATCACGACCGCCGCCGGCTACCCCCTCGACCTGACCTTCTACCAGGCCGTGAAGGGCATTACTGCGGCCTCACACATCGTGAAACCCGGCGGGAAAATCCTGCTCCTCGCGGCCTGCGAGGAAGGCGTGGGCGGGCCGGAGTTTGCTCGCCTGCTGGCAGAGGGCTCGTCCGACCACGTCTTTCTAAATAAAATTGAGGGCGTGCCGGTGACCGTGGACCAATGGCAACTCGAAAAGCTTGCCCTCGTCACCACTCGCGCGGAAGTCTTGTATTACGTGCCGGGCCTCCCCCATGAATTTCATCCCGCCCTCTGGGGAAAATCGTACGCGAGTGCAGAAGAAGCCGTCCACGCTCTCGCTGGAACATTGCAGAGAAACGCCCGAATCGCCGTCATTCCCGAAGGGCCATACGTCCTGGCGCGTTGTGCACCGCTAGACCCCGATCTGCCCGCACGCTGCTGACCACTGGCGAAGGTTTTGGGCCGTGGAATGGAGGAAGCTCGTAATTTCTGCGGGACACCAAGCGGGCAAATGGCCGATGGCCTCGGTCTCCAGGAATTCCGCCAACTCCAGAACTCTTTCGGTCATGGCGCGGCTGGTGGGTTTGAACGATCGGCGCGAAATCTCCAGCAGCCAGTCGGTAAGGATCATCCCCCAGAATTCATAGCGCAGGTCATCGACGTAGTTGTGGGGATTCCGCCGGTGCTCCACCAGGGGGCGGCCGAAGGCCACGTGGTACCTGGTGCCCTGCATCAAGGCCAGCAGGAAGTATCCTCCCCAGATATCGCCATAACGATCCAGCTTGCCGCCGGGCACTGGCCAAGCCATGGTGACGAACACAAAGGCCGGAATCAATTCCCGAACTACGCTAGTGTTCTGGGTGTTAACCGGTGACCAGGTGGACCGGTCGAGGACGAACGCCTCCGGACCCCGGTAATCCACTCCCTTGATCTTGCCATTGAGCCAGGTGGTGGCATCAACGTCCGGCTCCTCCAGCCACAATCCTTCCGTGACCCCGATGGCAGCGCCCTCCGGACAAGGCACTCGCTGCGCTTCGTTGACATGGCCGCGGAGTTGGAAGGGGAACCCGCGCGGGAACACCAGGCGCGATGGCTCAAAGACAAGGTATTCACAGACATTGTGAAATCCCCTTTCCTCCTTGATCACCGGTTGCCGCCACACCTGCCCCGTCCTGCGGTGATAACCCACAAAGTCGTCTTGCGTGGGGAAGTTATCGTCGTCGATGGAGATGAGGAGTACGCACCCATCTTCGAGCGCCCGCAAGTAGCCGAACACTCTTCGGCCATCCGTGTTGTAGGGAATCAGGGGGTAGAGAGCGAATTGCCGGCCCCACACATCCTGCTCGTCCACGCTGAAATAAACGGTCTCGAGACCCAGTGCGGAAATCTCCGCGGCAAGGGCAGCGGCGCTGGAGGGCGTCTTCCGGTCTCCCACCACCCAAACCTTCACCTCTTCCAGGTGGCCGTGGTGGTGGATGTTCTCGTACAGGTCGCGCAGAATCGCCGGATGGTGAATCGTGGTGAATACAATGTGGCAAGGCTTATTCACGCGCCCCCCTTTTTAGGTGACAGGTGACAGGGGACAGGGTATAGAGAAAAGCTCTTTCCGTTTGATGTTCCCTGTAACCTGTCACCTGTAACCTGTCCCCTGTTCCCTGTCACCTACCGCCCACGGGCCGGCGTCAGGAAAACCTTGAGCCCCAGCTTTACGTAGCGGAAGTTCTTGAAGAAGGTGTTGACGCTGGCGCCTTCTTTTCTGCCCACCCAAACGGTGGGGACCTGTTCCAGATGATAGCCTTTCTTGAGAGGCTTTACGGTGGTCTCGATACAGATTTCATGCGCGGTGCCCTCCCACTCGATAGCCTCCGCGACTTCTTTGCTGAGAAGCTTCAATCCGAACGTGAAATCACCGATACGGGTCCAGAACAAAACGCGAAAAGCCTTTTGAAAAATCCAGTTGAGGAAAAGCTTCAATGGGTCGTAGTTCGTAAATCCGCCTCCCGGCAACCAGCGGTTGGCGATAACCTCATCGCAGCCAGTTTCCACCACTTTTTGCACCATGCGGTCCACGGCAGCAGGTTCCGTTTCCAGGTCGGCGGCCATCAGCGCCACATAGTTTCCCTTGGCCGCTTGCATCCCTTCGCGATAGGCCCAGCCAATGCCGGGGTTGTTCTTCTGCACCACCACCCTGACCCGTGGCTCCCGCGTCTCCCACTGCCGGCAAATGCGGAAGGTCTCCTCGGAAGCTCGGGGAGAGATCAGCAGGATGATTTCGCGGATGTATCCGCGGTCACGACCCAGCAGGATCTTCACGGTCTCGTCAATCGAAAAGGTCTCGGAATATACCGTGACCACGATGGAGAGATTGAGGGTGTTGAGGGGCACAGTTTTCTGCATCGTGAAACGTCCGATTCTGTTCAATCCTGGCTTCTTCATGCGCCGCCAAGAAAACGCTCACCACAGATCCGCATGAGCCTTCGGCTCGCAACTGTTCATAAAAATGTGCGAAGCACTTTGGAGTGCGGTCGCGAAGCTGCCGCTTTGCCCCTTGCCCACGCACCGCATGAATCAAGGGCGGGAAGCGGCAGCTTCGCGACCGCACTCCAAAGTGCCTTCGGCACATTCAATTTCATAGCAGCGCACAGAGACCACAGAGAAAAGAACCGTAGCGTGGACCTGTTTTGTAGGTCCGCGGCATTTCGTTGCCCATCGGCGACGAGCCGCGGACCTACAAAGCAGGTCCGCGCTACAATTGCTCTTTACACTCGGCTTAAACCTGCGCCGAGGACGCTACGCCCGGCGGGTGGCTTGACCACGCCCTCCAAATGGCGGGAATATTCATCAGCAAGTTCAAGGCGCCACCGGCCACCACTCCCACCACCGCCGCGCTCAAGGTCCCTCCGCCCCATCCAATGCACAAGAGCGTGACCAGAAAGTTAAGAATCGCCCCGGGTACGCAAATCCGTTCGTACCGGGCTAATCTGCGCCCTACTCCCCGGCCAAACGGGTGGGCTTCACTTGACCGAAAGGTGAAAGTTTCATTGCAAACGAAGTTGCTGAGCAAGGCGGCCTCAATGGCTACGGGTAATGCGACGGCTGCCCGCCAGTGCCCTTGCTCGACTAATGTGTAAAACAAACCTACGTCAATGATGGCGCCGACCAACGCCACCGACCCGTAGCGGATCCAGGCGAAAAGCTGACCCGAGCGAATTGCCAGCCGCACCAGGTGCTGGAGATATTCCACATATTGGCGCGCGCCCAGCTTGGAAGCGCCGCGTTCACGTTCCTGAAAAATGTACGGTACCTCCACCAGATTCTTATAACCTGCCTTGGCAATAACTTCCAGGAGGATCTTGTAACCCAGGGGGTTCAGGTGAGCGTCGCGCAGGGCGGATGCTCGAATCATAAACATCCCGGACATGGGGTCGCCGACGGCCGCGAGCTTGAGGGGCAGCACGGTGGCCGCCATGTGCGTCGCCGTGCGGGAAATAAAGCGGCGCATCCACGTCCAATCGGAAGTGCCGCCGCCGGGCACGTAGCGGCTTCCAATCGCCAGGTCGGCTCCTTGACGCATTGCGGCCGCCAGCGCCTTGAGCGTCTCGGGGGGGTGCTGTAAATCCGCATCCATGACCCCCCACACATCGCCGCGCGCCGTCGCCCATCCGTCAAGAACCGCCGTAGCCAGCCCCAGCCGCCCAGGACGTCTCAGCACGCGCGCGGGGATTTCGTGGGCGAGCGCTTCCACTCGGTCCGCCGTCCCATCCGCGCTCGCGTCATCAACGACCACGAGCTCGAATCCCTCGCCGGCGCTCCGCAACGCCGCCGCCGCGCGCCGAAGAGTTTCCTCGATGACCGATACCTCGTTATACGTAGGAATGATGACTGAAATCATGAGAAGGTGTCAGGTGTCAGGTGTCAGGCATCAGATGCCAGATGCTGGGTGAAGCTGAAGTGTAAAGTGTAAAGGTTAAAGGGTAAATGACTTCATCGTTCATCCTTTATCCTTTACCCTTTATCCTTTGCCCTGACACCTGACACCTGATACCTGACACCTACCTCTCCGGCGCGATCCGGTAAAGCCCCGCGCCGTGGGGTTCAATTTTGGGAGCAAATGAGGAATCCACCACCCCCAAATCTTTTTTCTCCCAGAGGTCGCGCACCGCGCACTTCCCGCCCAAGCCCAATTCCGTCCAGCGCACGGTGACTTCCACGGGCGTCCGATCGTCCAGGTTGAAAACCGCCAGGAACTTTTCGCGCGAGCCGGGAGCATCTGCCGTCCAGGCCACCTGGTTCCCGCGCGTGAACAACTCGCGATTGTGGGTGCTGTGTTGATCTACGGCCAGCACCTCCGGGTTGGTCAGCAGCTCCAGCGTTGCCGCACCCAGGGTGGGCAGATCGCCGCCCATCATCAGCGGCGAGCGGAAAATCGCCCAAAGGGTCAGGTGGGTTCGTTGTTCTGCCGGAGTGAAATGCGACTGCCGCACCGGTTCCTGGTAGCCGCGAATGCGCAGCCGCCCGAGGGGCAGCATATCGGCGTCCGGCCAGTGATCGGGCTCAATGTGCGGCGCCCAGGCGCGGCACAGGGCAAACTGATCTTTCAGCGATTTCCAGTTGTCCCAGAAGTCGCCGGAAATGCGCCACAAATTCGCGTTGGCCTTGAGGTGCGCGGCCTGGGCCACGGGTGCGGGGCCGGGCGAGAGGCTCAGCACGATGGGACGGCCTGACTTCACGATGGCGCGGTGCAGCGCGGCGATTTCCGGTCCGTGGTAATCCTCGCGCGCCGGCTTCTCCGCCGAACTCATATCGTCCGCCTTGATATAGTCCACACCCCACTTGACGTAGAGAGCCACGATGGAATCGTAATAAGCCTGGCCCGCGGGCTTGCTGACATCGACTCCGTACATGGCCGTCGACCAGTTGCAGGCGTTCCCAGGGTCCGCCACATCTTTGGCGTGCGCGGAAGTACCCAGGATCGGCAGGTTCTTCCTCACCGCTTCGCGGGGGATTCCGCGCATAATGTGAATCCCGAACTTCAGCCCTTTGCTGTGCACGTAATCGGCCAGGGGTTTGAATCCTTGCCCGTTCGCAGCCGAGGGAAAACGATTGGGCGCGGGGACCAGGCGTCCATAATCATCCATGTTAAAGCCCCACGTATCCTGGTTGTCGCTCACCTCGGTGTGGGAGAAATACCAGTAGTAATCAATCACCACATAATTCCAACCAAAGCGAGCCATGCGCTGGGCCAGATAATCCGCGTTGGCTTTCACTTCCTGCTCGGTCACGTCGCCGCAGTAAGCATCATAGCTGTTCCATCCCATGGGAGGCGTTGGCGCCAGGCCCGCCGCTTGGGGGGATGTAGGGGCACGCCATGGCGTGCCCCTACCCAAGTGCAATCCGGCGCCCAATAAGAGTGCGGTAGCGATAATTGCCATGAGTCCTTTAAGAGCACCTCGCATCGTTGAACCCCCTGAACTGAATTCCCCTCACCACCGATGTAGCGCAGGCTTCCAGCCGGCATTGAGCCGCCAGGATGGCGGCGCTACGGTCGCACTGGCCGCTGGGCGGCCTGTTCCACTTCGCAGACGGGTGGTATTATGCACGAAAAAACCCTTGAAAAAGGAAATTCAATTGGCAGATTGTCGTCACAAAACAGCTTTTTTCTGGAAAATTCGTGTCATTTCGGCTCAAATGTCCGAATCTTTTCCAGTCAATCTGTCCGAGTTTTGTTTGTTTTCATACACATCACGGCTTCGTTCGTATCTTTTTAACATCTTTTTTCTCGAGAACCCCTTGCCGGATTTTCCCGAAGGCATTGATGAGGCGCCACAGCCGGCGTAGGTTGGAGTCCTCCATTCGTTGCAGATGCACGGAACTCTGATCTTCCGGAGCCATCAGCGCGGCCAGATTCTCCGGAGACTGAGCATTTTCCAATTGCCGCGAAAACCGCCACGCAACATTCTCGTAGGCTTCCATCCGCTGGCCGAGTTGCTTCCGGGCATTGCGGCGGGCGGCCTTGCGCTCCACCTCTTCCATGGGCTCGTGGAGCGACTTCAGAAGCCGAATGAATTCCTGCATCTCTTCGGAAGTGTCACCCTTGCGGGCCTTCACAAACGCCTCGATTTCCGCCGCCGTGGGACCCGCGCCTGGGCGCGCCAGAGCTTTCTTAAGGCGCTCAAACGGTTCCAGAGCATCGAAGGACTTGGCGGCCTGGTTCATCGCCACCATCTCCTCACCTTGCACTTTATTTCTAATGTTCTTGAGCGCCAACCCGTCGCGCATGCGCTGGACACGCAGCATCCGCCAGAATGTTTCACCCATCTGCTCGGCCAAATGGCTCTCCAAACCCGGACGGGGTTGCAAGTCCTCCACCAGGGACTCCATCATGCGCACATACTCCCGCGGTTCTTCCCCCAGCGCCATCAGAACCCCGTAACGCGCCTCGGTCAAGAATCCCTGCCGAAAATGGGCCCCGGCGGAGTTGGTTACGCCCTCCGGCCTCGATTCCTCGGGGGCGTTGGGGGAGGTTGGGGAGTTCCTTTCCGGCTCGTTCCCCTTCTCTAATTCGGCTTCGCAATCGGTCGACATAAACACCTCCTGACTAGCTCCTATTCGCTAGCCGCTAGGTAAGTATATTGATAATTGTAGGCTTTGTCAATATAAAAGTGAGGCTAGATCATGATGCCTACAAAGCGGACAAAATGACCAACCTCAGGGGGGCGCGCCGGCCTACTGGCCGGTAGGCGCGTAATAACCCTGCCGCGCGTAGATGGTGTATTTGTGCGCGTGGGCTTCACCGTGCGTGTTGAGGCGTACTTCGATCGTGCGGTAGGTTCCGTCCCGGCGCTTATTGCTGGGAGAATAGCCGAGCGTATAGCCCTGCTTGAGCCAGTTAAGGATGGTCTCCATCGCCGAGGACACGGAGGTGCCGTTGCGCGTGTCGATCATATCGCCGCCGGTTTGGCGGCAGATTTTCTCCACATCGTGAAGCCGCGGCTCCGAGTGCGCCAGAAAGAATGTCTTCGAGTGTTGCAGATTCCCCACCTTGATGCTGTAAATCGGAGTTCCGGATTGCTGGGCGGCGCGCACCACCTGGGGCACATCGCTCGACTGCTCCTCGGAAGGCTCGTTGTCAGAAACCAGGATTACGGCGCGGCGGCGTTCGTGCGCCGTGCGTCCCAGGTAGACCGCCGCATCATACAGCGCGCCGTCAATGTCGGTGCCGCCATAAGGGCTGAGGGCCCACAAATCGACGGAAAGGGCCTCATGGTCCGAGGTCAGGCCCTCCACCATTTCCGGCTTCTCACCGAAGCTGAAGATGGCTACCTGGTCGTCGGGCTTGAGCAGCGCTAGGGTATCCAGAGCCCCCGCGCGCAGTTCCTCGAGCGCCGCAACAATGCTGCTGCTGTTATCGACCACCAGCGCCACCGCCAGCGGCAACTCTTCGTGGGAAAAGGCTTGGATTTGCTGTTCCGCCCCGTCTTCAAAAACGCGAAAATCTTCTTGCTTCAGATTGCCGACGGCGCGTCCGTGCTCATCGTGTACGCCGACCTCCACCAGCACCAGGTCGACGTCCACCTTGAAGGTGGCCACAGTCGGCGGCGTCGCCACTGCCTTGTCGCGCGAGGGCGGCGCAGCGGCTTGGGCGCTCAGCCGGGGACAATTGGCCAGCGTCACCAACGCCAGACCTGCGACGGTTAGTACCAGCTTCATGAACCACTCCGCCTCTGCCCTCTGTGAAGATGCGGCCCGTCGGGGAGGTGTTGTACACGGAGCCTCCCGCCGCATCAGAAGTTGCCAGCAGTGATATCATGCCACCGTTGGAGCGAGGTGGTGAGCAGGAATGCAGGATCATTACGATGGAATCATTATCGGCACCGGTCACAACGCATTGGTGATGCAGGCCTATCTGTGCCGCAGCGGCTTGCGGGTTCTGGCAATCGACCGGGCTGACGTCCTGGGTGGCGGCTTGGCGACAATCGAGAATCCGCGCTTCCCGGGCTTTTGGCACAACACCCACTCCTTTTTTCACCGCGCTCTCACCGCCATGCCCTGGTATCGCGATTTGGATCTTGCCCGGCACGGCGCGGATTATATCGAGCCGGAATTGAACGTGGCTTTGATTTTGCCCGATGGGCGGGCGCTCGAGTGGTGGACGACCATCGAAAAGACGGCGGAATCCTTTGCGGAGTTTTCGAAGCAAGATGCGGCGGCATTGCGCCATTGGGTGGAGGAATTCCGGCCGATCGTGGAGAAAATCCTGTTGCCCGAAGCGCAATCCCCGCCGCTTCCTCCCGAGCGGCGACGCGAGCTCCTCAGCCGGTCGGCGCTGGGACAGGAACTCTTGCGCGTGTCGGCGCTCTCGCCTTTGGAGTTCGTCGAGCAGGAATTTCAAAACGACGTGATTCGCGCCGGGCTGCTTTTCTTCAATGGGCTGCGCGAGGTCGATCTGCGGCTCACGGGATTTGGCCACAGCATTCCCGCGCTGCTTTCCGGACAGCACATGGCGCAGATGTGTCGGGGCGGCTCAGCGAAACTTGCTCAGGCCCTCGCGGCGGACATTCGCGAGCACGGCGGGGAAATCATGACCCGGGCCGAGCCCAAGTCCATACTGGTTCGTCAGCAAACAGCCGTGGGCGTGGAGCTCATGAGCGGCCGGAGGATTATGGCCCGCGCCTTTGTGGCCTCGGGACTCAATCCGCAGCAGACATTCCTGCAACTCATGGATGCCGATGCGGTCCCGCTCCCGGTTCACCGGCAGGCCGCGGGTTTTCAATTCAATTTGCTGGCGCCACTCTTCGCGCTGAACCTGGCCTTGGAGGAGCCGCCGCGCTACCAAGCCGCCCAGCACCGGCCGGAGTTGAACCACGCTTTCATGGTCATCCTCGGGCTCGAAAAGTACACGCAGTTCCAGGAGATCGTGGCGGCGCACGAATCGGGGCAGATCCCGCCCACCGTGATGTGGGGCGCCTGTCCCACGCTGTTTGATTCCACCCAGGCGCCCCCTGGCAAACACACGGCTTTTATGTGGGAGAAACTGCCTTACGCAGTACAGGGCTCGGCTGCAAACTGGGACTCGCTCAAGGACAGCCATGGGCAGATGATGCTTCGCCTCTGGTCGCGGTTCGCGCCGAACCTGCAGGGCAAGATTGTCATCGATTCCTTTGCTCGCTCCCCGCTCGATACGGAGCGAACCTTGCCGAACATGCAGCGTGGCGATTTGCTGGTGGGATCGTTCGCCAACAACCAGGTTGGTTACAACCGGCCTTTTTCGGGAGCGGGCCAGTACCGCACACCGATCGGCGGGCTTTACTTGTGCGGGGGCTCGACGCATCCGGGCGGCAACATCACCGGATTATGCGGGTATAACTCCGCCCGTACGGTCGCGACGGACCTCAACCTGCCCCTGTGGTGGAATCCGCCGCAAATCGAAAGCGCCCTCGCGGCACTGTAACGCTTGCCGTTCGCGGACTTGTCGTGTCGTGAAGGTGACCCAAGAGGAGGTCGAAAACCGTGGGAACCACCAAGAAGCCCTCATTCCTTTCAGACCTGAATCGCCGGAGCTTTTTGAAAGCCGGAATGCTCAGCGGGGCCGCCGTGCTGAAGGTGGGACAAGGTCCGCCAGCGGGCGATTCCGCGGGCCATGTGTCCGCTTTCGAGTTTGACGAAGTCACCATCGGCGTCCTCCAGTCGGGCATGATGTCCGGAGAGCTCACGGCACGTTCGATTGCGGAAAAATATCTGGCGCGCATTGACGCCATTGACAAGCACGGGCCCGCGGTAAATTCCGTCATCGAATTGAATCCAGATGCTTTAGCTATAGCGGACGGGCTCGACCGGGAACGGCAGGCGAAGGGGCCGCGCGGACCGCTGCACGGCATCCCGGTTCTCATCAAGGACAATATTGCCACGCACGACCGGATGCAAACCACCGCCGGGTCGCTGGCGCTGGTGGGTTCCGTGCCGCCCAAGGACGCTTTTGTGGGCAAGAGGCTGCGCGACGCCGGCGCGGTCATTCTGGGCAAGACGAACCTGAGCGAGTGGGCCAATATCCGCTCGTCGCACTCCACCAGCGGTTGGAGCGGGCGCGGCGGCCAGACGCACAATCCCTACGCGCTGGACCGCAATCCCAGCGGCTCCAGCTCCGGTTCCGGGGCCGCCGTGGCCGCCAACCTCTGCGCCGTGGCCATCGGCACGGAAACCGACGGTTCCATCGTGTCCCCCGCCAATGTCAACGGCATCGTGGGCATCAAGCCCACGGTGGGCCTGGTGAGCCGGGCGGGAATTATCCCCATCGCGCACAGCCAGGACACCGCCGGACCCATGGCGCGCACCGTCACCGACGCCGCGATTCTGCTCGGCGCGCTCGCCGGCTTTGACAGCGACGCCGCGGCCGCCCTCGCCAGCCGAGGCATGGGCGCGCCAGGGCGCGGCCCTGGAGCGGGCACGCCTATGGCGCGCCAAGGTACGGGCACGCCATGGCGTGCCCCTACGGACTACACCACTTTTCTTGACCCCAAGGGCTTGGCCGGAGCCCGCCTGGGCGTGGTGCGCAAGCTGGGCGGCTTCAATGAGGTGGTTGATAAGCTGATGAACGACGCCATTGACCAACTGAAGCGTCTGGGGGCGACGGTGGTGGACCCCGCGGACATCACCACGCTCGATCAGATGGGCGACGCGGAGGAGCAGGTGCTGCTGTACGAGCTAAAAACGGACCTGGAAAACTACCTGGCGCAGCTCGGCGACGCCGCGCCGGTGCATACGCTCAAGGAAATCATTGAATTCAATGAGCAGCACCTCGCACAGGAAATGCCCTTTTTCGGCCAGGACATGTTCCACAAAGCGCAGGAAAAGGGTTCCCTCTACCGGAAGGAATACCTGGACAATCTCGACAAGAGTAAAAGCCTGATGCGCGCGCAGGGGATCGACGCAGTGATGGACCAGTTCAAGTTGGATGCGCTGATCGCCCCCACCGGTGGCCCGGCGTCGCTGACCGACCACATTAACGGCGACCACGACGCCGGCGGCAGCTCCACCCCCGCTGCCGTGGCGGGCTACCCCCATATCACCGTCCCGATGGGTTTTGTTTTCGGGTTGCCGGTGGGGATGTCCTTCTTCGGGCGCGCTTGGAGCGAACCCACCCTCCTCAAGTTCGCCTACGCCTTCGAGCAGGCCACCCACTGCCGCCGCCCCCCGCGCTTTCTGGCCACGGCGGAGGTGGTTGGTTAGCTGCGTGCCCAGCCGCAGGCCGATCCCCCCGGACGGAGCGCGGGCATCCTGCCCGCTGTGACACGGGTGTCCCGCCGCGTGAGTCATCACGGCCAAGATGGCCATGGCAAAGCGGGCAGGATGCCCGCATTCCGTCTCCTCAACTAGGGCTGTATACGTCAATTAATAAGCAGAATGCAAAATCTATGCTAAAATCTGTCTGCTTTGGCCTTCGGCCTATTTTCGACAACTGATCCGACTTCTAATCTCCGGGAGGACTATCTATGATCTCTCAAGCCAACATCCAGCCGACTACGCCCATGGGGGCAAATCTCGTTGCGGGTGGTGGAGCGACGTTTCGCGTCTGGGCGCCCCGGGCGACGGCGGTTTACGTCAATGGCACCTTTGGAGGCACGCCGCAGACTGGCCAGACCGACAACTTGCTGATGGCGAAGGATGCCAATGGGTACTGGACAGGCTTTATTCCCAACGCCCAGGATGGCGACCCCTATCATTTTTGGGTTGTTGAGGCGGGGTCGTGGCCGGGAGCGACCGGTTACAAGCGCGATCCCTATGCGCGAGAAATGGCCACGGACTCTCCCTTCCCGACCTGTAGTTGCCTCATCCGCTCCGGGACGGCCTATCCCTGGCACGACTCGGCCTTTGTGACGCCGGACTTTTCCAACATGATCATCTATCAGTTGCACGTGGGAACCTACGCACCCAGCGCGCAGGGCGCGGCGTGCACCTTTCTGGATGTCATCGAAAAGATCGAATACCTGGTGGCGCTCGGCATCAACGTGCTTCAGCCGCTGCCCATTGATGAAATGGAAACCGACCCCTCGTTGGGCTATAACGGCGCGGACTATTTCTCGCCCGACTTCCCCTACGTGGTGTATGACCCGACGGCTCTGGCCGGATACCTGGCCACTATCAATGGCCTGCTCGCCAACAAGGGCATGGCGCCGCTGAGCATCCAGGACATCACTCCGGGGCCGGCGCAACTGAAGGCTCTGGTGGACCTGTGTCACGTCTACGGTATCGCGGTGGCCTTCGACGTGGTCTACAACCACGCGGGCGGATTCCAGAACGACGATCAAAGCCTCTACTTCTGGGATCGGGCCAATCCCAACTATATCAGTCCCAATATGCCCGATAACAATCAAAGCCTCTACTTCACCAGCCAGGGGCTGGCGGGCGGTCTTTCCTTCGCGCTTTGGAACCAAGATGTTCGCCAGTTCATCATCAATAGCGCCAGCTACTACATCAATGAATTCCACGTTGACGGGTTCCGCTACGACGAAATCAGCGCGCTCTTGGCTATGAATGAAGATACCGGCTGGAGTTTCTGCTGCGATCTCACCAACACGCTTCGCTACGCGAAGCCGCGCCTGCTCCAAAATGCCGAGTATTGGCCTTCCGAGTTCACGGCCCCCGCCCCCTTGATCGTGACGCCCACGGCGAGCGGCGGCACGGGCTTTGACGTCCTGCAACACGATGGATTGCGGAGCGCCGTCCGCACCGCCGTCCAGCAAGCGTCTTACGGCCAGAGCGCCGCGGTCGATTTCGACGCCATCGCCGGCAATCTCTATCCGCAGGGCTTTGCGCACGGGTGGCAGGCCGTCCCTTGCATCGAGAACCACGACATCGTGAAGGTTGGACAGGAGTTGCGCATTCCCGCTCTGGCCGACGGCTCGAACCACCGGTCATGGTACGCGCGCAGCCGCTCGCGATTCGCCACCGGACTGCTCTTGACGGCGCCGGGAATCCCCCAGATCTTCATGGGACAGGAGTTTATGGAAGATAAGCAGTGGAGCGAAAACCCCACCGCGCCGGACACTCTCATTTGGTGGGGCGGCCTGAATTCCGGCGCTGACCCGGCCATGGTGAATCACCTGCGCTTCACTCAGGATCTGATCCGGCTAAGGAGGAATCAGCCGGCTTTGCGCTGTGACAACGTCAACGCCTTTTACGTCAATGACCAGGACCGCGTCATCGCCTTCCATCGCTGGCTCGAGGGCGCCGGGAACGACGTTATTGTCGTCGCAACTCTTGCCGAATCAACCTGGTACAACTACGGGATTGGGTTCCCGTTTCCCGGACCGTGGGCTGAGGTCTTCAACAGCGACGTCTACGACAATTGGGTCAATCCGATCGTAGCAGGCAATGGAGGAGGGATTATGGCGTCAGGAGGCCCCTTGCACGGCTTCAGCGCCTCGGCGAATATCGTGATTCCAGCCAATGGAATTGTCGTGTTTGCGCGCAACACGGGAAATTGAGCTCGTAGCGCGGACCTGCTCTTCAAGGTCCGCGGCTTTTAGGCCTTGCCAGCCCTTGGGCGGGCGCCTAAATTATCGCAATGTCGCGTCTGCGCCGGCCGTTTCTGTACGACCGTCCGACGGAGAGAGGCCGGAGAGCTATGGCAAGAACGCTTTTTCGACCGGGCGCTGCGAACGGTGCGGGAGTATCACGAGAAAGTCGAATACATCCATTTAAACCCTGTCCGCCGGGGATTAGTGCAGAAACCGTGGCGCAGACGTGCACCCCAAAGTCTGCGGCTTTACTGGAAGTGGTCGAGCATGCGGAATACGCGGGGGTTAGCGGGGAGGACCAAGAACGGTTCTGCAGACTGCGCATCGATCGCGTTCCTCTTCCCTTCGATCTGCGTACGCGCATTTAATGCCGAAAAGCCGCGGACCTTGAACCGCAGGTCCGCGCTACGAGTTTGATGCGCGCACGCGGATTTGAACCGGATTGTGCAGTTCCGGATTAAAAGCCGCGGACCTTGAACCGTAGGTCCGCGCTACTTGCTCTGGACTCAATGGATTCCGGAGTCTCCGCCTAGACCGGGAAAGCTCCGTTTGCGGCTACAGCAAATTGACCCACTGCTTTTCTTCCTTCTCATAGAGATCACAATCGGTAATTTTGTCCCTAAACATGCTGGATTCAATGCCCCCGGAACGATTTCGGCGATATCCTGGAGCCTCAGGGGGCCAGAGAGGGCTCAGCGCGCAAATCCCCGCCTTGGCACGCTGAGTGCTACAAAAAGTCTGGGTCGGTTTTGGTCTCAACTAGTGGGTGACTTCGCCCACAGTCCAATTCCCTGGTCCGCGCCCGAAGTTCTGACCCGCGGAGATCGCATCCGAGGCATTCCCGTGCAAAGGCCCCTTTTCCCGTCAACTCGCCGCTCCTTCCTGAAGCAGGGCTTCATGCTGGGGAGCGCCCTCACCGCGCTCAAGCCTGGTGACGGTCGCGCCGGGGCTTTGCCTTCCGCCGTCGATCCGGGGCGCTCCCGCGTGGTCATTGCTCGCGACGAGAAAATCCGCAGCGCGGAGACGGGTTTCGACTCCGCGCGGCTCGCCCAGTTGCTTGACCGGGCGCTTCAGGCATCCTTCGACTGCGATACCCCCCTCGAAGCTTGGAAGAAGGTCGTGCGTCCGGGCGAGGTGGTGGGGCTGAAGGTGAATTGCCTGGGTGGCCGGGGCAACGCCACGCACCCGGAACTGGTGGAGGCCATCACGGAGCGCCTGCGGCAAGCCGGAATCACCGAAATCGTCATCTGGGAGCGGCAGAACTCCGACCTCGAGCACGCCCGCTTCAAGATCGCCGAGCGCGGTTCGGGCCTCCGGTGTTTTGGCAACGATGTGATGGGTTTTGAGGACGACCTCGCCACCTTCGGCAAAGCGGGGAGTCTCGTGTGCCGCACCCTCACGCGGGTCTGCAACGCGGTCATCAACCTGCCCGTGCTCAAAGACCACGGCATCGCCGGCGTCACCATGGCGCTCAAGAGTATGTTTGGCGCAATTCACAATCCCAACAAATATCACCTCAATGCCGGTGACCCTTACGTGGCCGACGTTTACGCGTTCGCGCCGATACGGCAGAAAGTGCGGCTGCACATCTGTGACGGCCTCAACGCCCAATACGACGGCGGACCGTCCTACATGCCGCAATGGATGTGGCCGTTCAACGGCCTCCTGGTGTCGCGCGACCCGGTGGCGCTGGACTACGTGGGCTGGAAGATCATTGAGAAAAAACGGGCGGAGGTCGGCATGAAGCCCCTGCGCGAATTGAAGCGCGAGCCGGTGTATATCTCGACCGCCGCCGACGCCGAGCACCGGTTGGGGACATGCGACCCGAAGCGCATTGAGCGGCTGGAAATTTGACGCGAAAACCGTCCTTGGTCCGTAGTCCTTGGTCCGTTGCAATGAGTTTGTGGGTGGTAGTGTGACGCCCCTTTGGGGCTGGAAAAGGTGGGAAACGTGACTGGTTCACGCGTGGCAAATGACCTCAAGGTTCTCAACGCTCTCGACCGTCGCGGGTTCTTAAAAGCCGCGTCTTTGCCTTGTCTCGCGGCTTGCGGTGGAGCATTTTTAGGCGCCCCGCTGGCCACGCCCTTGTTCGCAGCCCCACCCACTGAAGACGACAGCCAATTCGTCCGGGAAGCGAAGTTCTACGAAAAGCAGCCCTACAAAAAGATCAAGTGCAAGCTCTGCCCGCGCGAGTGCGTGATCGACGACCAGGAGCGCGGCTACTGCGGCGTGCGGGAAAATCGCGGGGGCACTTACTACACCCTGGTGCACTCGCGCGTGGCGACGGCGCACATCGATCCCATCGAAAAGAAACCCTTCTTTCACTTTATGCCCGGCGCGGTGGCCTTTTCCATCGCCACCGCCGGCTGCAACGTGAATTGCAAGATGTGCCAGAACTGGGATATTTCCCAGGTGCGGCCCGAGCAGGTTCGCGCCAACTATGCGCCGCCCGACAGAATCACGGCTCTGGCAAAGCAGAATAACTGCCCGGTGATCGCCTACACTTACAGCGAGCCGGTGATTTTCCTCGAATATGTGCTCGATTGCGCCCAAGCCGCGCGGGCGGCGGGGGTGCGCAGCGCGGTGGTGAGCGGCGGATACATTCAGGCCGAGCCGCTCAAAAAGCTCTGCGGGCAGGTTGACGCTATTAAGATTGACCTTAAATCTTATTCTGAAAAGTTCTATAAGGAAGTTGTGAATGGTGAGCTCAAGCCGGTGCTGGAAGCGATCCTGACCATTCACAAGGCCGGGGTCTGGAATGAGCTTGTTTATCTGGTGGTCCCCACGCTCAATGACGGCGACGCGGAATTCCAGGGCATGGCGCGCTGGGTGAAATCCGAACTCGGCCCCGATGTGCCCTTGCACTTCTCGCGCTTTCATCCCGAGTATCTGCTCAAGAACCTGCCCCCCACGCCCATCGAGACGCTGGAGCGCGCCAAGGCCATTGCCGACGCCGAGGGGCTCCACTACGTCTACATCGGCAACGTCCCCGGGCACCCGGCGGAGAGCACCTACTGCCCGAATTGCAAGAAGAAAGTGGTGGACCGCACCGGATACACGATCGCCGGCGTTTATCTAAAACACGGCAAGTGCCAGTTCTGCCGGACTCCGATTCCCGGCGTGTGGACGTAGGGAAGCGGGCAGTTGGGCAAATGGGCAGGTGGACAGGTCGGCAGGTGGGCAGTGCGAAGTCAAAAGTCAAAACGCAAAAGTCAAAGCCGATTTTTCTAATACTTTTGAATTTTGCCTTTTGCCTTTTGCGTTTTGACTTTTGACTTGTTCTTCTCTCCATTGCCACATAGGTGACGTCATGAGATATTCCCATACCAGATTCTTGATCCTTTTCGCACTCTCCGCATCGATGGTTGCCATCCCGCATGAGGCTGGCTGCGGCGCTGAATCGAAGGTTCGCCCCGCCGGCGTGGCGGGCGGTTTCTACCCCGCCGACCCCAAGGAACTCACCCAGATGATCGATGGCCTTCTGGCGCACAACACCGTGGCGGAAGTTCAAGGTCCGCTGGTGGCGCTGGTTTGCCCGCACGCCGGCTACATGTACACGGGCCCCGTGGCGGCGGCGTGCTTCGCCCAGCTCAAGGGACGGAAATACACCCGGGTGGTGGTTATTGCGCCGTCGCACTTTGAGAATTTCCATTTTTCTTCCATTTACGATGGCGAGGCCTACGCCACCCCGCTGGGCAATGTTCCGGTTGACCAGGAGTTTCGCGCCAAGCTCGCCAAACTGAGCTCCGACATCAAGATCTCCGATCGCGGCCACCTCAAGGCGGGCGAGAATGCCGAGCACGCGCTGGAAGTGCAACTGCCCTGGCTGCAACGCACGCTGGGGGATTTCAAGCTGGTGCCCATCATCATGGGCGACCAGGATTACGGCTTGGAGCGGGCGCTGGGACGGGCGCTCGCCAAGGCGCTGCTGGCGGAGACGCCCGAGGCGCGCGCCCAGACGCTCATCCTGGTAAGTTCCGACCTCTCGCACTATCACCCTTACGACTACGCGGTAAATGTTGACCATCAGACGCTCCACGCCATCGAGGATTGGGACTATCTCAGCTTGTCGCGCAACTTCGCCATGTGGGAGCATGGCGTTCAGACCTGGGAAGCATGCGGAGGAGGCCCCATCGTTGCCGGCATGATCGCCGCCGAGGGCTTGGGCGCCACCCACGCGCAGATTTTGAAATACGCCAACACCGGCGACGCCACCGGCGACAAGAGTCGCGTGGTGGGCTATGGCGCGGTGGCGATCACGCGGGGGAGCGCGGGGGAAACCAAGAAGAGCGCGGAGTTCACGCTGACCAGCCATGAGAAGGATGCCTTGATGAAGATTGCGCGGGCTTCCGTGGAAACCGCGGTGCGCGATCGCAAGATGTACCTGGTGGGCTCCACGGGCTTCCCGCGCCTGGAGGAAGCGCGCGGCGCGTTCGTCACCCTCAAGGAACATGGCGAGCTGCGGGGGTGCATCGGCTACATCACGCCCATGAAATCCCTGGCGGAAACGGTGCGCGACGTGGCGGCCTACGCGGCGCTGGAAGATTCGCGCTTCTCGCCCGTCAGCACTCGAGAACTGCCGCTTCTCGAGTATGAGATTTCCGTGATGTCGCCGCTCCGCCATGTCTTGGATATTAAAGATATCAAAGTGGGTAAAAATGGATTGATTATGAAGAAGGGAGATATCGAGGGACTCTTGTTGCCGCAGGTCCCGGTGGAAGAACAGTGGGACCGCGACACCTTCCTCGAACAAACCTGCCTCAAGGCCGGCCTGCCGCGCCAGGCCTGGAAGGATGATGACACCGACATCTTTATGTTCACCGCACTGGTTTTTGGCGAGCACTCACCTGCTGAGGCCGCCCTTCCTGACCGGCCCACCGCTCCCGTCCCCGGCCGCACGCCGCAGCCGCCATCACTGCCGGGGCTAGATTCACCGCGGCCATAAGCGCCTTAATTAAAGGTACAGATGAGAGCTTTGCCCTTGCCATTGCGTACACATCGATGTACACTTCAATAAAAGGAGGTGTCGATATGACCGCAATCAGAGTCGGCGTCCGGGAATTTCGCGAGCGGATCGCCAGCTACCTGGAGTCAGGGACTCCCGTTGCCGTGACCCGGCGCGGTGAGACTCTCGGGGTGTATGTTCCCACACGCGGGAAACACTCACGAACGGCCGATCTGACTGAACTGAAGGCGGCGGCGGACCGGCTCGCCGAGGTGCTGGCTGACATCAACGAAGAAGAGTTCGTTACCGAGTTCAAACAGCGACGCCGGCAGAGGAAGGGCGCGGCTCGCTGACATGATCGTTCTCGATGCCAATATCTTGATCAGGGCGGTGCTAGGACGGCGCGTTCGGCAGATCGTCGAAACCTATGCGGCGCGTGGGGTTCGGTTCTACGCGCCCGACGTTGCTTTCGAGGATGCCCGGAAATATCTGCCGCCTTTGCTCAAGAAACGCGGTAAACCCGAGGCTGGACTGCCGGCGGCGCTCGAGTACTTGCGGCACCTCATCGAGCCGGTTGACCGGGATCTTTACAGCGCTTTTGAAAACGAAGCCCGGCGGCGCTTACGCGGTCGCGACGAAAACGATTGGCCGGTACTGGCCGCCGCGCTGGGACTGGCATGCGCAGTCTGGACCGAGGATGCCGATTTTTTCGGCACTGGTATCGCCGTGTGGACAACAAATTCCGTGGAGATTCATCTCGAAGCCCAGGCAAAATCACTTGAGTTTCCAGAGGAGTAACAACGTAGCCGAAAGGCAGCATAAGGGGACTCTGAGCGCTCAACTCTCGTAGTTGCGGGCCAAACACTCCCGGCCGGACATACCCGCCATCACCGCCGGGGCTAGATTCACCGCGGCCATAAGGGCTGCCGTGCGTAGAAATCCGTATACAGGAATCAGCAGAACGCTCAGCGCCAGAGCTCCGGCGCAGGCGCCGGCAAGGTCCAGGGCGTAGAGCACACCGGGTGAGCGGCCGGTTCGAGGCGTGTCGCCAAAATAAGCGCGGCTGGCCAACAGGAATTGGAAGCCCCCCAGCAATCCTGCCACCAACGCCAGGGCAGGGAAGAGGAGTTCGCTTGCGGCGCGTTGGCCGCCCACGCTGCTCACATGCCCGAGTTGAACGAGCAGCCCATAGAGTAGCAACGGTGACGCCGCGAGGATGATTTGCAGACCGGCGAGAAGCCGCAAATCCCGCTCGAGCGAAGCGCCGCCGAGGCCCTGCGCGGAACGCAGCGCCCACCAACCGCCCAGCGCCACGCCCACCATGAACAGCGCCACCAAGATGGTCAGCTCGTGGTAAACGTAACCATAGAGCGCCTGAAAGCCCAACAACAGGAGGATTTCCAACCCCAACTCCGTGAACCCCACCAGCGCCACCGCGAAGGCTGCTGAGCGGCGCGCGCGCGCCGCCCGCTTCTCCTCGCGGGCCGCCGGCCACATCCACAACAGCGGGACCAGTGTCGCGAGCGCCAGCGTTGTGACCACGAGGAGTCCCCTAAAACTCATGCTGGCGAGCGCCTCAATCCAGTGCGCAGAAGTGTGGTGGAAGGGCACACTCCACAGCACCACGTCAAAGTAATAAGCCACCGGGGCAAAATCGCGATTGACCGGCGTCGAGGGCAGCGGCTCGATTTGGAGCTGCAAATCCGTCATGCGATCCGGCGACATACGAAACGGCAGAAAGTATTCCCGCACATACTGGGTGTGCAACCGGCGTGCCCGCAACCGCCGCACGAGTTCCTGGGGATCGGTGGTTAGCGTTCCGGGTTTTGCCGCCGCGAAGAAATGGACGGTCTCGCCAGGAATCGCCGCAACCTCCGGAAACACTTGCCGCAGCGTACGCTCAAGGCAACGGAGAAAGTCAGCCAATTCCTGATTGATATAATTTTCCGAGGAGGTCACCTGAAACGAGACAATTCCGCCGGGCCGCAGCTTGGCGGCGGCCTCGCGATAGAACTCCTCCGTGTAAAAGCGATTGAGCTGCGCCGTGTGCGGGTCAGGCAGGTTCACAATGATGACGTCAAAGGAATCCGCGGTGGTCTTGAGGAACCGCCGCCCGTCCATGGCGTGGATTCGCACCCGCCGATCGCGCCGGATCACTTCCCACGCCGCGGGAAAATACTGCGCCGCGATGTCGAAGATCATGGGGTCAAGTTCGACGTAATCCAGGCGCTCCAGGCTGGGATGGGCCAGCGCCTCGGCGACGCTGCCATTCACGCCCCCGCCGATCAGCAGCAGGCTGCGCGGTTCAGGATGTTCGAGCAAGGCAAAATGCACGGCCTCTTCGGCCGCCGAGGGATCCGGCACGGTCATCACGATCAAGCCGTTCTCAAAAAGGCTCCGGCTGGCGCCCGTTTCCACGACGGCCAGGCTGCCGTAAACGGAGTTTTGCGCAGCTATCAGGTGAAAGCCGCTCCACAACCGGGCAAGCGAAAGGGGCTGGAGTTGGTAATTGCCCATGACGACAAGCGCCGCCATCACCCCAAAGCCGGAGGCCAGAGCCCGGCGCCACACAGTGATGGGGACAAGGAGCACCCATGCCGCAAGGAGATTCAGCAAGCCCAGAAGTGCGGTAATCGCAAACGGGTTCGCGAGGCGTACCAGCGCCAGGCCGGCCACCAAGCCACCCACTCCCGAGCCCGCCGCTTCGAGCAGGTACACCGCTCCCGTGGCCGTGGCGATCGAGGCGCCGGCTACATCCGCGAACAACCGGCTGCCCGCCGCAAACAACCCACCGGAGATCACGCAGAAAAGGCTGAGCGTCACGCAAGAGGTCAGGAACATTGGCACGGGCCCCAGGATTTCTCCCGGCACCGATTGGCAAAATCCTTTGCTGGCTCGCACGGCCAGCAAAGTGAGGGGCAGCGCGAAAGCCAGCAGCGCCTGAAGCCCCGCTACGAGTTTTCGCGGATGGCGGGCGCCGAGCGCCCATCGGCCGACCAAACTTGCGCCCAGCGCGGTCCACAGCAGCCAGTTGGCCAGCATCACTCCCAGCGCGAGCTCGTTGCCGTAGAAGACCACCATTAACTCGCGCATCAGCACGACTTGAGCTATGACCGCGGTGAAGCCCATCAGGGACAAAATGACGCGCAGCATCGATTCAGCTTTCGGAGCTCGCCCATCCGTGCTTTGGAAGCTTATTTGCTCATTCATTTCAATGGTACAGAAGGCAATACGGCTGCCAATTCTCTGAAATCCTCGGAGACTCTAAAAGCAAATCCCGAGGCCGGTACTTCGAACATGGTAGACACCCGGCAACCGCCCGAAAACCCCGCTTCGCCATCCGCCTCCCGGCGTGAGGTGCTCATTAAACTCCTGCGCGTGGGAGGCTTGAGCGCTTCTGCGGTGGCGGCTGCGCTGTGGCTGCGTGGCCGCAGCCAGCGTCCGCAGGAAGAAGCTGCGCTCACGCTCTCCCGCACCTTGGCAGTTCCCGCTGACGTCCGCTATCCGGAAATGGTCATCGCGCAGGGAGAAGATCCCCGGGCGCTGGTGCGGAAGGCGCTCGAAGGGTTGGGCGGCGTCCAGCGCTTCATCGCGCGCGGCGACGTGGTGGTGATCAAGCCCAACATTGCGTGGGACCGCACTCCGGAGCAAGCCGCCAATACCAACCCCCTGGCCGTGGCAGAAATGGTGCGGCAGTGTCTCGATGCCGGCGCCAAGAAGGTAATCGTCACCGATGTAAGTTGCAATGAACCCCGCCGCTGCTTCCAGCGCAGTGGCATTGCCCGCGCCGCCCACGACGAGGGCGCCGAAGTCGTGCTGCCGGAGGAGAACCTCTTTCGTCAGGTCAACCTGCGCGGTGACGTTCTGGGCGAATGGCCGGTGCTCGAACCCTTCGTCGCCGCCGACAAGATGATCAACTTTCCGGTGGCCAAGTCGCACAGCCTGACCGGTGTCACGCTGGGAATGAAGAACTGGTACGGCATTCTGGGCGGGGCGCGTAACCGGCTTCACCAGCGCATCCACGAAAGCCTGGCCGACCTCGCCGACGCTATGCGTCCGACCCTAACCCTGATTGATGCGTATCGTGTGCTGATCCGCAACGGACCCACCGGCGGGAGCCTCGCCGACGTGCTCTTGAAGAAGACGCTGGTGGCCGGGACCGATCCCGTGGCCCTCGATGCCTACGTGGCCAAAGCCTACTGGAACCTCGATCCCGGCCAATTGCGCTATTTGCGGCTGGCGCAGGATCGGGGATTGGGAAAAATGGATTTTGCTAGCGTGCGGACGGATGTCATCAAGGTGTAAGTCAGTTGATCCACTTCCCGGCATCCCCCTCGTCCTCGTCCCCCTCGTCTTCGCCTTCTACCTCGCCTGACCTTGCTTGAGCCATGGAGATGGCTTCGCTGGCTGCATCAGCGACTTCCTCGTCGCGAGAGTCGGTCAAATCCAGGAGGATATCCTGCGCCTCCTCCGGACGGATATTGCCGACCGCTTCGATGGCGGCAAGCAGCAAGCGCTTGGGGGTTGATGGGTTCTCTACGAGCGCGACGATGTGCGGCCAGGCAGCCTTCAGTTCCCATCCGCCCGCCGCGTTGACGGCCTCATAGTGAATGTTGGGGTCGCGGCTTTCCAACGCCTCCAATATCTGATCATCAAAGCCGCGAACCCAGCGCATTGCAAATACCGCGGTCAGCATCCAGTCTTTGTCGCCGCTGGAATATGCCGTGCTAATTGCGGCCGTCTGCCAATCCTGAGGGGCGCGCACCGCCGCCTCCAGAATTCGCCGTCGTAATTTCTTGGGATTGCTTTCATCGAGGTAAAGCTCGTGGAGCACATCCTGGATGTCATGAAACGTGTCCAGGGAGATGGGTACAGCCTCCGGATCATCGAATTCATCGTCGTCAAGGAGTTCAATATCTCCCTGCTCGAGGACCGGCCCCAAGCTAATTGCCGCCTTGGCACGCAATTCCTCGGGTTCATCGCCACTGCCTACGATCATCAGTAGAGCATTCGCCAAGTCGTCGTTCATAACGACTAAATCGCCCGCCAACTCGGCAGCGATGAGCCGGTCAGACTCCTTGGCCTGTTTGTCAACCAAGGATTTAAGAAGTAAATTTCCGGCTTCTTCTGGCCACTCCCACGGAGGTGTATTGAGCAAGGTGTTAAGGTCCATAGAGTCCCCCCTTCCGGGAGCCGACGCGAGCGAGGGGAGTGGCTCCGTGCAGCTTCCGCCGCAATCCCTCGACAAGCTGCTCGGCGCGTTCGATCTGCCGCTCCACCTGCTTGGGGGCAGTGCCGCCGGTCACATTACGACGAGCCACGGAGCGCTCCATCGATGTGGCCACGGCGTACAAATCGGAATCCCAGCCCGGCACGAACTGCGCGGCTTCCTCCGAAGATAAATCCTGGAACGTCTTGCCTTCCGCTGTGCAGTGTCGAACCAGCTTTCCCACCTGCTCATGCGCATCGGCAAATGGAATGCCGCGCCGCACCAGTTCATCCGCCAGGTCCGTGGCGGTCAGGAAGCCGATCTGGGTCATGGCCTTCATGCGCTCCGGGCGGATGCGCAGCGTGGCGGCCACGCGCGCGGCGATTTCAAGCGCGCCCCAAGTGGTATCCACTCCGGAAAACATCGCCCCCTTGTCTTCCTGGAGGTCGCGATCGTAGGCGAGCGGCAGACCTTTCATTACCGCCAGCATGACCATGAGGTTTCCCATCAGGGTTCCCGCCCGCCCGCGAATCAGCTCCAGGGAATCCGGATTCTTCTTCTGCGGCATCAAGCTGCTGCCTGTCGAATAGGCGTCGGCCAGCTCGACGTAGCCAAACCCCGGCGAGGAGTATATGATCAAGTCTTCCGCCCAGCGGCTCAGGTGGACCATGCACAAGGCGCAGGCGAAAAGCAGCTCGGCCACGGGGTCGCGGTCCGAGGTAACGTCCAAGCTGTTGCGGGCCACGCGGGCGAATCCCAGCTCCTTCGCCAACCGTTCCCGATTAATCTCGAAGGTGGTTCCCGCCAAGGCCCCGGCGCCCATGGGAAGTTCATCGGCGCGGACGCGGCAGTCCCGCAGCCGGCTGCCATCCCGGCAGAACATCTCAAAATAAGCGAGCAGGTAGTGTGCGAAGAGGATGGGTTGCGCGGGCTGAAGGTGTGTGTACCCCGGCAGTATCACTTGTGAGTGCCGCCGCGCCTGGCTGGCCAGCGCATCCAGCAAATCGGCCAAGGCGCGCTCAAGCTGGAGGGTTGCGTCCTTCACGTACAGGCGCATTTCCGTCGCCACCAAATCGTTGCGGCTACGCCCGGTGCGCAACTTGCGCGCCACGTCCCCGGCGATGCGTTCGAGCTCACCTTCCACCCAAGTGTGGACGTCTTCGGCGGTCTGCCCCTGGGCCCAACTCGGGTCATGCTGAACTCTGCGGCGCAACGCTTCCAGGCCGGCCGCGAGCTTTCCGGCTTCGCGCGGCTTCAGCACGCGCGCCTCACTCAAGGCCTTTACGTAAGCAAGGTTGACGCGCAGGTCGTACAGAACGAAACGTACGTCGAGCGAAAAGGACTCGGAGAACTTTTCGAACTGCGGGTCGCGCCGGCCGGCGAAGCGTCCGCCCCAGAGTTTCATCCTTTCTTCCTCCGCGCGGGCTTCGCTTCCCGCTGCTTGCGCAGGGCGGCCTCGATCTTCAGAGGCAAACCCAGGATGTTGATAAACCCTTCGGCGTCCTTCTGATCGTAATCCGCGCTCATCACGAAGCTGCCAATGCTGGTGTCATAGAGGGAATAAGGCGACTCGCGGTCCAGCACCCGGATGTTACCGCGGTAAAGACCCAAGGTCACCTTTCCCGTCACGTTTCGCTGGGTGGTTTCCACGAAGCTGTCGAGTGCTTCGCGCAGCGGGGTGAACCACTGCCCGTAATAGACCAGTTCGGCATACCGCAATGCCACGTGTTGTTTGTAGTGGAGCGTTTCTCGATCCAGACAGAGTGCTTCCAGTTCATGGTGGGCGGCGTAAATCAGTGTGCCACCGGGCGTCTCATACGCTCCGTGGGATTTCATTCCCACCAACCGGTTCTCCACCAGGTCGGTGCGGCCCACACCGTAGTGACCGCCGATTTCATTCAGGGTTTCCACCAGCTTGACCGGACCCAGGCGCTTGCCATTCACCGCCACCGGCACGCCCGCCTCGAAGCCGATGACCACCGTCCCTTCCTCCTCGGGCGCGTTCTGAGGACGGGAGGTGAGTTTCCACGCGTCTTCGGGCGGCTCGCCCAGCCGGGTTTCCAGCGGCCCGCCCTCATGGCTCAGGTGCCACAAGTTTTGGTCGCGGCTGTAGAGATCCGTCTTGGTCGCGGAAACGGGAATGCCGTGAGTCTCCGCATATTGCAAGGCGTCTTCGCGCGACTTGATGGACCATTCACGCCAGGGGGCGATGACCCGCAGTTGGGGCGCCAGCGCCTTGTAGGCCAGTTCGAACCGCACCTGATCATTGCCCTTCCCCGTGCAACCGTGCGCCAGGGCGTCGGCGCCTTGTTGGAGGGCAATCTTCACTTGGGTCTTGGCGAGCAAGGGCCGGGCCAGGGAAGTTCCCAACAGGTACTTGCCTTCGTAGATCGCGCCCGCTTTGACGGCTTTCCAAAGGTAGCCGGTTACAAACTCCTCGCGGAGGTCCTCGACAAAAACCTTGGTGGCGCCACTGGCCAGAGCCTTGCGGCGGACGGCGGCGTAATCGTCCCCTTGGCCGACGTTCCCCACCATGGCGATCACTTCGCAGCCGTAATTCTCACGCAGCCAGGGAATGATGACGGAGGTATCGAGTCCTCCTGAGTAGGCCAGAACCACGCGCTTGATTTCTGTTGGAGAAGAAGTAGACATGGATTTGAGTTTAGATTTCCTTTTCTTTGGAAGTAGGTGTAGCGCGGACCTGTTTTGTAGGTCCGCGGCTTGTCCCCGATGGGCAAGGAAAAACCGCGGACCTCCAGAACCGGTCCGCGCTACACCGGCGGTCACGTCGCCACCAGCGCCCGAATTTTCTTGCGAACCATTTCCGCCTGGCGTGAACTGGGAGTGGCGATAAAGATGGTGTCGTCACCGGCCACGGTTCCGACGACTTCCTCCCAGGGGTCGGCATCCAGCGCCACGGCCACCGAGTGAGCGTTCCCCGGTCGGGTCTTCAGGATCACCAGGTTGGCAGCCTGGCGCGCGTCGGTCAGGAATTCCTTCAGCACAATCGCCAGGGTCGGCTGGGGTGGCGCCATCGGTTCCGCCGTCTCCGGCAGATGATATCCGGTGCGCGTCTTGACCAAGCCGAGTTCCTCGATATCGCGCGAGACGGTCGCCTGGGTTACATGGATGCCCCGGCGCGCCAGCTTACGGCGAAGGTCCTCCTGCGTCTCGACCTCTTCATTCCGCAGGAGGTCTACGATCTGCGTCCGTCGATAGACCTTGTCCATGCAATTTTATGCAAACAATTTATAAATATACCACAGGGCGAAAGTGGACGGCAAGCCAGGCGCGGTTTTTATTAATAGGTAGCGTCGCGCGGCAAACCCGCAAAAGAAAATCAAAAGGCAAGGCCGGATGGGTAGTTTGGAAAAGCTGCAAGGCGAGTCAAAAGCGCAAAGGGCAGGGGGGCAAAGAGAAAAGCCCTACGTTGCTGTGCTCCGTGCCACGGTATGAAAGCCTCAGTGTGAGGCAGGCTTCTCTGCGGCTCGCTCTTCCGCTTGATGAATACCTTCATCAGATGGGTCAAATCCAGTGACCTTCCATCCTTGTTGCGCGAGGAAAATACTGTTTCGCCCCTGCCCCATCCCGATATCCAGTGCCTTACCTGGTCGGCGGCCTTTGGTGGCACTGACCAATAGAGCGGTCGGACGATGCACCATTACCAATGACAGCAGCACTCCCGATAGTCCGAACTGCCTTCGGGGGCGGGTCCTGGCTAGCTGGCGCACCAATCTGATTCTGCCATTCTCCGGATAGCCGCCCTTCAGCTAACCATCCTCAAGAGATTTCGCGTAGGGAGGTGGCCCAGGCGCACGCCGACTGCAAGTTTGCTCGCACATTTTCCAGCCGAGCTTTTTCTGCCAGGAGAGAAAATTGGAGTGTTTCCATAGCGTTGCGGAGGGCCTTCAGTTTCTCGCGGTACTTCAGGACCTCGTAGGCCGTTTCCGGCTCGGGCGCGGGGGACTTGGAACCGGCCGCAAGACGGTGGGAGACTTGTTTCAGCCGAAGGTCCACTTTTTCCAGCCGGTGAACTGCCCCGCGGGACTCCACCACTTGCGCGCCGTTTTGTGTGACTTGATCAATAAACTCTTGGAATTCGCGATTCGCGATCCGAAGGATGTCCAGCAGTTCGTTGTTCATTGGGCTTTCCTCACTACCCCCCTAGTTAAATCGGCATGGGACCTCCCGATCTTTAATGATTGTGGGTCTTATTTTGACTCCCAGCCGACTTGATAGTAGAGTATATAGGTTGATGACGGGAGCGTCCCCAAACAACTCTGATACATTTTGTTTATAGACGGGGTCTACGGCCTTGTAACCGCCATGAACCCGGTTGAATCCAAACCGGGGCAGGCGGGTGAGAAGAGCAATTCTGCCGAAGAAGGAGACCTTCAGTGAAACATTCAATTGAGTTACGGACGGCCGCATTCGCGGCTGCGCTGGTGTTCGCATTGGCAGTTTCCGGACTGGCCCAAGAAGCGGAGCCAGGACTCCCACATGGGGTCTCCGACCCCCCCCAAGCAACGCTTGTGAATGTGCCATCCGTCCCGGGCACACTCTTCATCCCTAAATCCAGCGTGGCGCAACCACCCCAGCCGGGAAAACTCGCCGCCCATACCAACGTCCAAATATACGTCCCCGCCGGGATCAAGCCTGACGAAGCGCCGCCTTTCCCCGGGTCCGGCTTTGAGACGCCCGCTTCGCTCGCTTGTCATTATGGCCTCGTCACCGAGCCATTGGGCATATCACCGAACTGCAACCCCAACTTAACCACGGTTAACCCCACGGGGGGCAAGGACACGATCGCGATTGTCGATGCCTATGACGACCCGGAAGCTCCGAGTGACTTGGCTTACTTCTCAGCCCAGTTCGGCATTCCGTTCTCCGTGTCGCAGTTCCAGGTGGTTTGGGCCAACACCCTTGACTCCTCGTGCAGCTTTTCCGGGGTTGGGGTGGATAACACGGGCGGCTGGGAAATAGAGGAGTCGCTGGATATCGAGTGGTCCCACGCCATGGCCCCCGGGGCCACGATCTACCTGGTGGAGGCGTGTTCAAACTATAATTACGACTTTCAGCAGGCCGTGCTTGTCGCTAACAATCTGGTGCAGTGTGGGCAAACGGAAATCGATCCCTCGACCCTCGCCCTCGGCACTTGCCCTAAAGTCACGGGCAAGGGCGAAGTTTCGATGAGCTGGGGAGAAGGGGAGTTCACCGGCGAGAACACCACAAATTGCGCTTCTGTCGGACCATATGAGAATCCCTTGGATGACGGATGCTTCGAAGCAAAAGATGTCGTCTATTTTGCATCGTCGGGCGATGGGCCGGGGGTCCTTTACCCCAGCGTTTCTCCGAAGGTGGTGAGCGCCGGCGGCACCAGCAATCGTCGTAACCCCTCGACTTTCGACTGGATAGCAGAGGCTGCTTGGGTCGACGGTGGCGGCGGCCAGAGCACCATAGAAAAGGAGCCAAGTTACCAGAAGACCTACCTCGCGTCGACCGTTTGTGCCACTTGGCGCTGCGTTCCAGACTTGTCCTTCGATTCCGATCCCATCACGGGGGTCTATGTCTATGACACCTTCCCCATCGATTACACTTCTTACTACACTTGGTGGGTAGTGGGCGGCACCAGTGTCGCAGCACCGTCGCTCGCCGGCATTGTAAACAACGCCGGTCGCTTCGCTGCTTCAACTGACGCTGAGCTTACCACCATATACAAGAATCAAGGGGTTACGACTGACTTCACCGACATCACGGCGGGCTTTTGCGGCTTTTACATGGGCTTCTCAGCCGTGACCGGCTGGGACCCCTGCACCGGCGTCGGCGTCGTCAACGGTCACGCTGGAAAGTAACGTTCCATCAAAGGTGGGCTTTGGCAATGTCGTCGAGCAGATCGGGTTTCCCCTCCACGCGTACCAGGTGGGGATACCGTTCGCCGCCGTGATAGTTAACCGAGCAGGTCTTGTAGTAATCCTCGTTCACGACCAGGAAGCGGATGGGCTGATCGTTTTTCGTGCCGGCTTTCAGCGCGTCGCGAAGCAAATCCGCCGTGTAAGCGCGATCGTTGATGGCCACGATCCGCATGCCCTGCGTGATTCCCGCCAAATAAGCCGGTCCGCCGACCAGCGACTCCTGAACCGCCCCGTCCGCCCCTAGGCGCAAGCCCAGGGAGTAGATGGCGTTCACACCCCCACCGAATCTTCCGCCCCCGCGGGATTCGGGCGGCTTGTCGGTGTAATCGACTTTCCACCCACCGGCGACGATTCCACCCACCGGCGCTTCCGGTGAGGTTGAGGTCAATCGATCGTGGAAGTATCCCGCCCAGTCGTAGGGCGCCACCGCCTGCAAGGCCCGGACGAGATCGTCAAAAGTATAAGGTTTCAATTCTGGACCCTGATTGGGGCCGCCATAAAACGCCTGGCAGAAATCTTCGAAGGATTTCTGGCCGTGGGTCTGGTCGTGAATGAGGGTGGCGACCTCTAGCCAGAGCAGATCACCCTCAGGATAATAGTCAACACCGCGCCGCCAATTCATCCATCCGGCGCGACCGAAGGCTTGACCGGCGACGGCGTCGGCGGTGTCCTGAAGAGGCCGCCAGGTGCGGCCTGGCCGCCCCGGACCCAGGTCGGCGGCCGTCGTCGCCAAATCTTCACGGTATTGCTCGGGATTCCACAGACCGCTGCGCGCCGCGAGCAACGGACCCAGGTAAGACGTCAGCCCCTCGTAAACCCAGAGGAGATCGGTTTTCATCGGGGCTTCGTAGTCGGGGGTGCTCAGATCGGCGGGGCGACGGAATTTTCCGTTCCAGGAATGCACGAATTCATGCCCGAGCAGGCCGGCCACCTCGCGCCTTCCCTCCGCGGTCAGCAGGCTGCGTTCCCCCGCGCGGCTGTCGTTGCACTCGTTGTGTTCGAGGCCGAAATGCGCCACGTGGTCGCTCAAGGTGAGCAGGAAGTGGTAGTCGCGATAATGACGCGCCCCAAAAACCTTTCCGGTTTCCGCTACCATGTTGGTGAAGCCCTTCTGCACTTCGGGAGTCATTTCGAGCGCCGCCGCGCTGTCGGCCACTAGGTCAACTTCGTGATGGACCGGTTCATTAGCGGGCGTCACATCCACCGCGCGGTAGTACTCGCCGGCGATGACGGGCGAATCCACCAATCGTTCGAGTGAGACCGGCTGGAAAGTCACTTCATCGCCCGCCGCGTTCAGCACGGGCAACGGAGTCCCGAATTTCCAACCGGAGGGCAAGCGCAGGGTGGGGTTGAAGATGATCTTCTGCGCTGGAATCCCCGCGGGATATAGCACGTCAGGGTTCCAGGCAACCACCACCAGCTTGTCAGTCGCGGAGTCATTGCTGGACTGGATGAAGTCGAACGCCACCTCCAAGCGTTCCACCCCCGAGGGCACGTCCACATGGAAAGTAAATGCGTCGAGCAGGTCGCGCCTCCACGGAAGGGTCTGGCCATTGGCCGAGAACCTGAGCCCGGCAACATTGCTTACTGGGCCCGCGGGCTCATGCTCGCCGGGAATCCACTTCGGGTAATAAAGGGTAAGGGGCCCGGGTTTGACGGGCATGACCATGCGGGTGCGCAGAATCTTCTCCGGCGCCTGGGTGGCATCGACGGTCAAATTGATGGTCACGGAAGACTGGGCGAGCGCGGAAGCCACGCCCCATACCATGAGTTCGAGCAGGAGGATGGGTAAACGAGCACCGGGCGATTTCATCAAAGTGTCCTTTCCTGGTTCTGACTGAAGACTGAATACTGATGACTGACTACTTGATTAGAAGGATCACGACCACAAGCTGGGCCGCCCAGCCGAAATGAGAAACCCGGAAATGACGACGCGGAATTTCCGCTTTCCCGAGCAAGAAATGCTACTCCCGGGGGGCGTCGGCGTCAACGTCAACCGGGAGAACAGCAGATTCGGGCTGATGCCATCGGGACTCTACGTTGGCAGACCCTATTTATCCAATTTGGCGTATGCTATTCGCTTCTTGAACTCGCGTGAGCGGTTTTTACTCCACACGGTCTATGCGAAGAAATCGAAACCCAGGAGGACTTATGGAAAGCGATTCGAAGCTCAACCGGCGAGATTTTCTGCGGGCAGGCATTACCAATACCGCAAGCCTGGCAGCCCTGAGCGGTATCAGCATTCTCCCCGCGAGGGTCTGGGGAGCCAACGATCGTGTCCGGATGGCGGTGGTCGGTGTGCGTGGCCAAGGGGGCGAGCACCTCAAGGGATTCGGTCAGGTCGCCGACGCGGAAATCGCCGCCATTTGCGATATCGACGACAGCGTCATCAGCAAGCGGCTGGGGGATATGGCGACCTGGAATATGCCCAAGCCCCAAGTCTACAAGGATGTTCGCAAGCTCCTGGAAGACAAGTCCATCGACGCGATTTCCATTGCCACTCCCAACCACTGGCATTCTTTGATGGGCATCTGGGCGTGCCAGGCGGGGAAGGACGCTTATGTTGAGAAGCCCTGCTCGCATTGCTGGTGGGAGGGCCACCAATTGGTGGCGGCGGCGCGCCGATACGATCGCATCGTCATGCACGGGACGCAGGGCCGCTCCGCCGAAGGCTACATCGAGGGCGTGCGCAAGCTCCGCGAAGGGGTGATTGGGGACGTTTACTTGTCGCGCGGGCTTTGCTTCAAGTGGCGCGATACGATTGGTATTGCCAAAGTAGAGCCGACTCCTGACGGCGTGGACTACGATTTGTGGACCGGCCCGGCTCCCCTCAAGCCTTTCACTCGCAACCGTTTTCATTATAACTGGCATTGGATCTGGGACACGGGGAACGGCGACGTGGGTAATCAAGGCGTGCATGAAATGGACCTGGCGCGGTGGGCGCTGGGCGTGGAGTTCCCCAATAAAATTTCGGCTGTCGGCGGCCACGTCATGTTCAAAGACGATCAGGAAACTCCCAATATCTTGAACTGCTCGTTCGAGTACGACATGCCGGATGGAACCCGGCGCGTCCTGGAATTCGAAGTCCGCCACTGGATGACCAACACCGAAGCGGACATTGGCATGCCCGGCTTTGGAGCCGGCGCGGGAGCCCTGCCGGAAACCGCGGGCCACACCCACATTCAACAACCGAAGGCCATGTGCGGGAATCTGATCTATGGCTCCAAGGGATATATGGCGATGACCGGCTACGAGTCCTATCGAACTTTTCTCGGGAGTGAAAATGAGCCCGGCCCCAGCGCGACGCGCTCCGGGGACCGCTGGGCGAATTTCATCCACTGCGTCCGCACACGCAAGAAGGAGGATATTCCAGCGCCGATCGAGGAAGGCCACATTTCCGCCACCTTGATCCACCTTGCGAACACCTCCTACCGGCTGGGACGCACGCTGAAGTTCGATCCCGTGAACCAAAAGGTGATAGGCGACGACGAAGCCAACCGTTACCTGCGCGGCGAGGACCGCGGCTTTCGCGCGCCGTTTACGATTCCGGAAAAAGTGTAGACCTCCGGCGCGACTCGTTAGAGACCGGCAAGGAGCGCTCTATAAGTTCAAATATATGCAGGCAAGTTGCTTCCGGGTCAGGAAACTGTTTCGGCAAGGCTGACTGACTCGGAATTTGTAACACAATACCCAGCCGGGCAGATCTCTCAGAGGAGGCAATATGAAAACTAATCGTGAGATTACCAAGGCTTCGCGGCGAGACTTCCTCAAAGTTGGCGCCGGAGCACTAAGCGCCTATGCGGCAACGCCTCGATGGGTGAAGTCCCGCCCCGCGAGTTCGCCCGCGGGTGATCTGCGCTTTGACAATGTCATCCTCATCATCACGGACACCATGCGGAGGGACGCGCTAACTCCCTATGGCTCGGACTGGATTCGTACTCCTCAGCTTGACCGTTTTAGCCGCCAGGCAGTCCTCTTCGAAAACGCGTTTCTTTCCTCTTTTCCAACCGTCCCGTGCCGGAATGATATTTTGACGGGTCGCTACACATTTACTTACAAGGATTGGTCTCCCATCGATCCGGACGCGATTACGTTGCCGGAAACGCTCGGGAAGGCCGGTGTTTTGACCTCGCTCATCGCGGATACTCCCCATCCCTTTACTCCTGGGTACAATTACCAGCGCGACTTTGAAGTTTGGCAAGTCAATCGAGGGCAGGAGGGTGATGCCTACCGCAGTGCGCCTCGGACGGTCAAGCTCCCGTGCAATCCTGGCAAACTACGTCAAGGCGAGAAGACGGTTACACAGTACCTTCGGAACGTCGCTCAACGCGGCAGGGAAGAGGACTATTTCGTGGCCCAGACGATGATCAAAGCCGCGGAGTGGCTGGAGGAGAATAACGACGGCCGCCGGTTTTTCCTCTATTTAGATACCTTCGACCCCCACGAGCCGTGGGATCCGCCGCACTACTATGTTGAGCAGTTTGACCGCGGCTACTCCGGGGAAGAGGTGATTTATCCGCGGTATGAGTTCTGGCGGGAATTTCTGTCTGAAAGTGAACTCAAGCACTGCCGGGCTCTCTACGCCGGCGAAGTCACCATGGTCGATCGCTGGTTGGGATTTCTCTTGGACCGAATCGCTACCCTGGACCTGCTGAAGAATACTGCCGTGATCCATATTGGAGATCACGGTTTCTATTTGGGTGAGCACGGCTACATCGGCAAATCCCTTATCCGCGGCGACTCCTTCCAATACCTGCCTTTGTATCCAGAGGTCGCGCGGATTCCCATGATGATTTACTTCCCCGGATGCCAGGGCGGCTCGCGGATCAAAGCTCTGGCTCAGCCGGTCGATTTGATGGCGACGATCCTCGACTTGCTGGGAGTTGCTATACCTCCCTCGGTAGAAGGAGCCTCCCTCGTACCCGTGCTTGCCGGGCGCGCTTCCGATGTTAAAGAAATCGCTGTCGCCTCTCCGGCGCTGTTTGGAAGCACGGTATCGGGGACTGGCAAGGTGCCTCCCTCGCCTGCAAACCGAAGTTCGATCACCGATGGCAAGTGGCTACTGATATACGGCGCCCAGATGGAGGAAAATGGCGGCCCAGCGCACACCGCCTCTGTGGACTCGGTCATTCGGGACGTTAAGAACCTGCAAGGAAAGATCTTGCCGGAACTCTACAACTTGGAGGAGGACCCCGCCTGCAAGAAGAACCTCATAAATGAAAAGCACAGTATGGCTTCCGACCTTCACACAAAATACCTGGAATTCCTGAAGAGCAAGCAATATCCAGAGAGTTACCTTAAGTACTTTAGCACGGTGTAGACGGAGCGCGGGCATCCTGCCCGCTTTCGCACGGGCGTCCCGCCCGTGAGCCACCACGGCCAAGATGGCCGTGCCACGAGCATCGGCGGGAGCGGGACGCTCCCGCGACAGCGGGCGTGACGCCCGCGCTACTTTCGCATTTCACTTTTGTGTCGCGCACCGGCGGCGTCGGCGTCCACGAGCTTGCCACTCATCCCCACCATGTCTCACCGGGCATCAAACGTGTGCGGACAAAGTCTTCGTTGAGTTCCAAACCGAGGCCCGGCTTCGCCGAAACCCGGTACTTTCCATCCTTGATCACCGGGCCGTCGTAGATGATGAATTTTTCCCAGTCTTCCGGCAGCATCCGCCCGGGCGAAAATTCCTGGGCGCGAAAATCCCGAATCGCCGCGGCGCAATGCGCAGAGGCCAGCGCCCCGACGGGAGTGGAAGCGATGTGGGCGCAGACAGGAATTTCAAACAGCTCCGCCAGATCGGCAACCTTCTTCGACTCCAGCAGCCCGCCGGCCTTGGGAATATCAATCTGCACCAAGTGGCAGCCCTGATTCAGGATGAAGGGCATGAAGCCCTGGCGCTTGTAAAGGTTCTCTCCGGTCAGGATCGGCACCGGCGATTCCGCCGTCAGCTTGCTCCAGGAGGGTGAGTAATACGGCGGCATGGGATCTTCCAGCCACATAGGATTGATGGGCGCGACGGCTCGCGCCAGCTCGAGCGCGTCGGTCCAATCGAACTCCCAATGGCAATGCACGGCGATGTCGATATCCTCCCCGACCGCCTCGCGCAATTGGCCAAAGCCCTTCCCAATGCGCGAGATGTCCTTGGGCGTCAGGTGGCTGGTGACCGGATCGTGGCCGGGTTCGCGGCTCTCGGGGTCATACTTTTTGGGAAAAGCATCCGCATCCGACTTGATGGCGGTGATGCCGAATGGGTGGCTCTTGAGTACGGCGGCAAACTCGCGGCAGGAGGCGGGGTCAAGCATATCCTTGGGCCCGGTCGTCCAATAGGCGCGAACTCCGTCGCGATACTGGCCGCCCAGCAGCTTGCACACCGGGACACCAAGAATCTTGCCTGCCAAGTCCCACAGCGCGATTTCCACGCCGCTGATCGCGGTCACCGTCACTCCCGCCTGTGAACCTGCCCCACCTGTGGAGCGAATCATTTCGGTGTAAAGCGGCTCGATGTCGAGAGGGTCGTGGCCCACCACGAGATTGCGCAGGTAACCCAGGATCACATCTTTGACTCCGCGCCCCCAGTAGGCTTCGCCGATTCCTGTAACACTACTGTCAGTTTCGATTTTTACCAGGTTCGTTTCGGTGTGCGCCTGGACGAACATGGCTTTCACGTCAGTTATCTTGACTTTCTTGAGGAGCGGCGCAGCCATGGCTCGATAGCCGGAGAGAACCGCTGCGGCCGGAACTGTGGCGGCAAATCCTTTCAGGAAATTTCTTCTAGCCGTTGGTGGCATGATGATTCTTGACCCCCTCACCCGTCCCGCCCCGGCTGGAGAATGCGCCGGTGGCGGTCCACCCTCTCCCCCAAGGGGGCGAGGGTTGTGAATTCAATTCACAGGCCCAGGTTACTTATAGCCCCCTTCCACCTTGATACCAAAATTGACTTTTCCATGGGGAAAGCGTTTCTGGACGACATTGAGTTTCCCCAGGTTCTGTGTGTGGACGCTATATCCAGCCGGAACATCGATCTGATAGGTGAGGGCGTCCGCGGTCCTGGTCCAGCGCATGAACACGAACCCCTCCGGCGTGGGAACGCGCCCCTCGCACCAATCCAGGGATAAATCCGTAAAGCGCAGGTGGACCTCCTTGCGCACCATGTCCACTTTATAGAGGCCGAGAATATCCCGATAAAGCGCCGTCACGATGTGCGCTTCAAAAGCATGGTTCATGCTGGCTTCATTGCTGGTGTTCTCCCACATGGTGCCGCTGAGTTCCGCCATGTAGAGCAGGTTGGAGATGGCTTCGCGCGCCAGTTGATCCGTCAGGCCGGCGCGCGAAAGGAGGTCCTGCCGCATGACGTTGCCCATGAAAGCATTGGAGGGAGGGATGTCCGGATACGCTCCCGTGCTGTGCCGCTGCGGGCCGAATTCGCTGCGCAGGGTCTCCCAAAGCCGGGGATAGGTTTCCGGCGTGGCCACGTCGAAAAAGAATGCGTAGTACTGGCACGTTTCCGTGCGGTTGTGGGTGGGAACGAGTTTCCCTTCCTGGCGTACCGCATTGTCGACGAAGAACTGACCGTCGTAGGACTGCCGCCGGATGACCTCCCGCAACGCTGCGGCCTGCTCGATAAATCGCCGAAGCTGGTAAAGCCGCCCCGCCGCCGCGAGCGCCGCCGCATAGAGCATATTGGTGGGGTAGTTCAAGGGCTGCACATAGTCGTTGGATTTTGACCACTCGACAAACACCCAGCCCTTCAGGTCCTGAAGCAGCCCATCGGCATTTTGGAAGGGCCGGAAGTAGTCGAACAGTTTGAGCACGCGTGCCCGAAGGCCCGCAACCATCTCATCGTCCCCGCTGCGCTCCAGGTATTGCTCCAGTTGGATGACGAACCAGAGAGGCCATTGGGTCACAAACAGTCCGCCGAGATGGTCCGAGGGATAGCACATGGGCAATACCCCATCGGGTATATCCGGAAAGTGCTCGGGCAGCCGATAGTTTTCAAACAGATTCTTTTCCACCTTGGTGTGCCCGCTGAGGAGGGGAGCCGCACTCGCCGAAAATACGGGATCGCAAAGCCATCCGGCGCGCTCACGGCTGGGTTCATCCTGGAAGGTATCGAGGGCATTGGCGCGGTAGCATTCCCGGCCCGCCGCGAATAGCTCATTGAGGCCTGCATGGCTACAGTTGAAGTGCGCCGTCCAGACATCCGGAGCCGCGAATTCACGCAGGTAGACGTGGTCGACTTCGCACTCCCCGGTGAGAACCATCAACTTGAGGAACTGAAGTCCATAGGGCTCGAAGGTCTCGAGATGGTAGACGCCGGGGGCCAACGTGTACGCGACGACGTTGACGCACATGAGGCGCTTGAAGTCCACGTCGCCATCCACCAGGGTTTCGTCGAAGGTGAAGTAGAGCTTGGTGGGAGTGTGAACCGTTACATGCGCGCCGAAGAATCCGGGCAGATTCGTGCCAAAATCGAGCGTCTTGAACTGGCCCGCGCCGAGGCGCATGGGCTGATCCGGGACATAGGGTTCATCGATACGTTTGTTGATGGTGGTCGCCGTCTTTTGCAGCTCGAGGTAGGGAATCTCGGCGAGTTCGGCCTCCGTGTAACCCAGAAGATTGGGGCCGATCGTGGCGGCCGAGGGAATGGAGCGGTCCTCTGCCAGACTCTTGGGAGCCGAGGCGCCCCACTTGAACTCTCCTTCGGCGGCGATCATTCCCGGCTGGCGTTTGGCGTAGTCGGGGTAGGGAACTCGGCGCGCAATATACTTTCGGGGGGCAAAAACCGCACACTTCACGGTGTCCAGGGGAGCGCCGGGGTGCTCGCGCCACGCCGCGGATTGCGCATCCAGGTGATATGCCTCGGAGAAGGTGCGCTGAAAGGTGTAACGCTGTACTTTCTGCACGCGCTCGGGAAGAATCTTGGCCTCAAAGGGCTGCCCGGCTCCTGCGGTGGAAGCCAGCACCTCCGAATCCGTCGCCACCTCGGCCTGGAGGAAAGAAGGTTGGTCCAACACATAAAAACTGTTGACGTTGTAGCCTGCCACTTCGACGCAGATGAAATTTCTGCCCCGCACCAGCCGCGGAGTAATATCCCAGAGGTCAACCCGGAAGTAGTCCTTGGGGCCGCGAGCCGGTCCCCAAGCGTGGAACTCGCCATTCAGATAGACCCGGTAAAACGTGCAAGCGGCCATGCGCAAATAAACATGTTCTCCGGAGGGAGCTTCAAAAACCGCGCGGAACCCGACCCAGAGGTTCATCTCTTTTTCCCGCCCCTGCGGCCAGATGGGCTTGCCCGAGCGAAAAGCAATTTCGCAGGCGGGCGTGGCAGTTCCTCGCCCTGTTTTCTCGTCCGCCCGAGCCGGCAAATCTCCCGGCAGGGCAATCGAGGCCACCGTCGCCGCTACCGATCCCGTCAGAAAGTTCCGGCGGCTCAAGGGTTCTTTCTTTTCCCGATATTTCAAGGTACAACTCCTTCAAGCACTACCGGCGCGGGCTGCCTTCAGCTTCGAGAGCAACGCCGCGTCTCCGGTGTAATAAAGTGCTGTCGAAGCTGGCGGCAGCATCACCCGAAATTCGCCAGTATCTCGCGCCACTGTACGGCGTTCGAAGAGGTCGTAGACTTCCTCCGCTTGCCTCGGAAGGCGGAAGGTTCGATCACCACCCGCCACCGTGTGCACCGCCAAGAGATCCCGGGTCGCATACAAGACGTCGCCGTCACGGTTGTACAAATGAACCCCCGCAAAGCCCGCGATACCACGCAACAGGGGGGCAGGCAGATTGGGGGCGGCCACGTAAATCGAAGTCCATTGGGGGAAACTCTTGACGCCCATGCCCGGCTTGCAGTTTCCCTGCGAGAACACCACTTGCCCAAGCACGCGCGCCTGCGGGTCATCCAGGTAAAAGATGGGACTCAATTTGTTGTTGGTTCCCCAGAACATGTCCTGCGGCAGACCGGTGGTGATGGGGTGGGTGAAATCGACGATGTGGAGGAGGGGGCCCCAGGGTTGCTTCCCCATGGCAAACTTGAACCCCGTCAAATCCCGCATGGCTTCGAGGGAAGGCTCATCTTCGAGGTATCCGGGCGCATAAATCCACAGCGCCACGCGCCCCTCCTTGCGCAGCTCCAGATTCAAAGCTTCCCGACGGCTTCGGCCCAGATGCATGGCATTTAGGAAAATATAAAGTTTATAGGGTTTTAAACGCCTATCAATGAAATCCTCCAACAAGTAAACGTCAAAAGGCGCGCCGGTTCGCGGCAGGCCCCAAAGTCGCTGTTGGAAAATCAAGGGGAGGTCCAGATTCATCCGGTTGGATTCGTAGAAGAAGCTTTCATCATCCAGCAATACGGCGATTTCAGCGCTGGGCGCGCGGTCGGTTTGAATGAGAACGTCGCCCAGTTCGCGAAAGTTACGCAGCCAGGGCGCAAACGCCGGCTCGCGGGCGGGATCGATCGAATCAAATAACCACCACATGCCCTGACCATGGGTGGCCACCTGAGAAAAGTTGCGCTGCAATAGGGCGACGCTTGCGGAAAGGGAATTGACGTGTCCGTAATCTGGGTCGTGGCTGATGTGAGTCCGCGTGTCGTCTTCGATGATGCAGAGCTTGCCGTGTAGCCGCACCGACTCGGCGGGTTGCATCGCGGGCGCGTCACCGCCGATTCCGCGAAACCCATAGCTGTAAGGGCAAACCAGGAAGTCCACGTAAGGTGAGGCAAGAACCCGTCGCAACCCCAAATGGCCACTGCGCTGAGTGGTGGAGTAATCGCTATCCGGCCTCTCCCCGAAGAAACCCCCGTTCCATGCCAGCTCCATCAAATAGCCGTAGAAGGCGCCCGCCAATTTCGTCCTGTCCGTCGCCTCCTTCACGGTGCGGCAGAAGTCGATGACGAGGTCAGCGCTCAGGTCCGCCAGGCACTGGTAGTAGTCGATGACGTTGCGTTCGCGCGCGGGATCGCGAAATGTGTATAGCCGGGCCTGGAGTTGTTCGTCCGCAGAGGGAACCTCCGCCATCTCGAAACTGATCGCCGGATTGTGCCAGGCGGCGCGGAACTCGGCGAGGTCGTCGTGGTAAGTGTGACGGAGCCAGGAGCGGAATTGGCGCCGCATCGGCTCGCTGTAATCACCACAAAGCGCAGACATGGAAGTCTCGCCCTTCACCCATTCTCCGGTGTGCCCGGCGCCGGGCTGAAAGGCCGTGATCCGATCGATGAGGCCGGTGCGGCGGAGGTGGGCGACGAAGGCCATCAGGAATTCGTTCACTTGCTTGCGCCATACTTCCGAAGCAAAGGACTGGCCAACCGGCCTGCCGTCCGACGAGATTTCGCACTCCGCGGGGTAAGCCTTCATCCACCAGTCGCCCGGCTGGAATTCGAAGTGTAAGCGGAGATGAAAGCGAGCGCGCGGGTCAACGTCGATAATCCTCCCGAAGCGGGCCTCTACCGTGGAGAAATCGAAAGGGTCGGTCCTTCCCGCCTGGGGCCCGACCCATTCAAAATCTTTCCCGGCGTCGAAGGAATAAATGTGAATCCCCGCCTCGGCCACCGCGCGGGCGTGTTCACCATCCCGCCAGCCTTCTTTCGAAGGAGTGCTGACCCAGCACATTCCCGCGAAAGCCGGCTCACCGTTGAGGAAGAGGGTCGGGGTTCCATGATGGAATTTAACCTGAGCGATCAGAGGACTGCTCGGCAGGTTCGCCGCATCCCCCGAAATCTGTGGGCCCATACTAACGAGTTCGGTCATTCCCGCAATCGACAGAGGAAGCGCTTTTAGGACATCACGTCTCTGCATGGAGGCTCCTCCGCCGACAACATACCATGGAATGGAGTGTGTGCACTCCACCTTCAATTGTATTCGCCAGCGGTCGGGTATATGTTATCGGCGCAGTCTGACGTAGCGGCGGGTTTACCCCGCCATTTTCGCGGCGGCCTTACGCCGCCGCATGGCGGGGTAAACTCGCCGCTACGACATCAAACTACCTCAGGCCGGATATCAGGGAAAAAGGTCTAGATGATGTCAACATTGAAAAGGGTAATACTCCTTATGGTTATTCTAGATTCGATGCCTTCAGTTGACCCGCAATTTGCCGCGAATGCCCAGGCGCCGCGTTACGACCTGCTTTTGAAAGGCGGTCATGTGATCGATCCCGCCAGTCAAATCGACAAAGTCATGGACGTGGCGATTTCCGCGGGGAAGATTGCGGCGGTGGCCGAGAACCTTCCCTCGAGCGCGGCGGGGAAAGTGGTGGATGTCTCCGGCCTGTATGTAACTCCCGGCCTGATTGATATTCACTTTCATGTGGGCCACGGGGGAGCTCCCTTGAACTGGTTCACCAAGGAGGCCTACGCGCACACCAGCCCGCTGGGGATTCCGGCGGACCTCGCGCTGACGGCGGGAGTCACGACCCTGGTCGACGCGGGGACGGCCGGCGCCGACACCTTTCTCCAGGAAAAGCAGGAAGTGATCGATCGTGCCAAGGTGCGCGTGCTGGCTTTCCTGAATATTGTTGCCGATGGCATGGTGGGGGGGACCGAACAGGACGTCAGCCGAATGATTGTTCAATCCTGCGCGGAAACGGTGCGGAAGTTTCCCGACGTTATCGTGGGGGTGAAGACGGCGCACTATTGGACGGAGAAGCCCTGGGACGCCGAACATCCCCCCTGGGCGGCGGTGGATCGCGCCGAGGAATGTGGCCGGTTAGCCGGTGTCCCGGTCATGATGGATTTCTGGCCCCGCCCCGACCGGACCTACGCTGACCTGATCCTGAAGAAGATGCGGCCGGGGGATATTCACACCCACGTGTTCGCGCAGCAGTTTCCCATTCTCCTCCCGGACGGCAAGCTCAATCCCATCCTGACCGAGGCGCGGCAGCGCGGCGTCATCTTTGACGTCGGGCATGGCGCAGGCAGTTTCTGGTTCCGCAACGCCGTTCCCGCCGTCAAGCAAGGCTTTATTCCGGATTCCATGTCCACCGACCTCCACAGCGGGGACTTTACTTATGTCAGCATGACGGAGGTCATGTCGAAGTTCCTGGCCATGGGCGTGCCGCTCGAAGACATCATTCGCAGGTCAACGATCAATCCCGCCAGGGAAATCCGCCGCCCGGAATTGGGGACGTTGTCCGTGGGGCGCGAAGCCGATGTGGCGGTACTCGAAGTGCTCCACGGCCACTTTGGTTACATCGATGACGGATGGGCGCGCATGGATGGAAACCTCAAGCTGGTGGCCCGCATGACCGTCCGGGGCGGACGGATTCTCTACGATCCCTCGGGTCTGAGCATGGTCGAATGGACACAGGCGCCGAAACAGTACTTCACCACGCCGCAAACCGGTGGCTCCGCTCCGGCCAAAGCGGACAATTTTCCGAGGAATTAGGCCGGGTTTCTCACCACGCCTGGAAGGCGTTGCCGGAAAGGCGGGGCCTGCATGGAGCGCGGGCATCCTGCTGTTCGGGATGGGCAAGGGGCTCTGCGATAGGCCAGAGGCCCCAATAAAACGCAGTCCTTAGCTCTTGCTGAGGTCTGCCAGGTACTTGCGAATCTCTTCTCCCTTCACATATCCGGGATCGAGTTTGAGAACCTGCCGGAATTGGCCGGCGGCAGCCGCGGGGTTCTTGGTTCGCTGGTAAGCCACGCCAAGGTGGTACCGGTAGGTGGGATTGTCGGGGGTTTGCGTGAGGGCTTCCTGCAAGAGACTGATTGCCGACCAGTATACGCCGGTCTGGATATAGGCCCAGGCCAACGTATCGGCGGTATTCGGAGAATCCGGCAAGCTATGGCGCGCCGTTTGTGCCAGCGAAAGGGCTACCTTCACATCACCCCCGTGATCGAGAAGCAGGCTCGCAAGGTTGTTTGCCCCTACTCCGTATCCGGGATCAATCCGCATGACTTTCTGATAAGTTTCCTCGGCTTTCTGCCAGTTCCCGGCTTTCTCTTCCAGAACCCCCAAGACCGCATAACCTTGCACAGCGCGGGAATTTTGCTGGACCGCGCGCTCGGCGGTGGCCAAGGCCTGGGCAAGCGAACCGCGGGCGGCCTGCGTATCGGCCAGCATGAGGAGGGCGTTAACATTGTTGTGGTCAATTTCGACGGCCTTCTCCAAGGCGTTTTGCGCCTTCTCAAAATCCCGCAGGCCGTTGAATGCCTGACCGAGCATCAGGTAATACGCGCTATTATTCGGCGCCCGCGTGATCTGTTCTTGAATCCGGCTGATGAGGACGTTGGCCGGCTTTTTCTCTTGGACATAAGTCTGCAACAAGCCGCCCAGGGCCTCGGTGAACGCCGGGTTTTGGCCGAGCGCCTGATCATAGAGTGCTTCGGCCTCGGGGTATTTTTTCTGAACGATCCGGACCCTGGCCAGACGCGTATAAGCCAGCGGATCGTGCGGCGCCACCTCGATGGCCTTTTTTAGGTCTGCCTCCGCGGCAACCAGGTCATGCCGGCGTGCTTCCACTACGGCGCGAACGTTGTACCCCCCGGCGGAAGCGGGCTGAAGGGCAATCAGCGCCCCCGCGCTTTGCGCGGCTTCGTCAAGGTTGTTCTGCTGAAGCCCCAGTTGTGCCAGAGCCGCCTGCGCCCGCACCAGGTCGGGTTGGAGCTTTACGGCTTGCTGCCACTCCATGTGGGCCTGTTCCAGATAGCCAGCCTGGGCATAGGCGAGGCCCAACGAGTAATGCCCCAAAGCATTTTTCGGATCCGTCTTGAGCGCCGACTGGAACAAAGCGATGGCATCGTTCGCCCGGCCCTGGCGGACCCAGATCTGACCTTTGGCGAAGATCGCCTCGGTGGATTTGGGATTCTCATTCAAGATCTTGTCGTTGAGCTTCGTCGCCTCCTCCAGACGATTGGTCCCGATGAGGAGCTGGAGGTAGTTTAGGCTGACCTGGAGATCCTTAGGGTGGTCGTGGTAAAGGGAGGCGTACTCCTCGATGGCCTTGTCCATCTGGCCGGACTGAGCGTAAAACTCACCCAGCATCCGGTAGCCGTCGGAGTTCCCGCTGAAGGCCTGTTTGGCTTGCTTCAACACTTCCACGGCGTCATTTTCTTTCTCGTCCGCCAGGTAAACACGCGCCAAGGCGGCGCGCGCGGCGGGGCTCTTGGGGTCAAGCCCGATGGCGTTCCGGAACTGCTGTTCCGCTTCCTGGAAGCGGCGTTGCCCCGCATAAAAGGCCCCCAAGGCCATTGCGGGCGCCGGCGATTTAGGGCCCAGCGCAATCGCCTGCTTGTAGCTTTCCTCGGCCGCCAGGGGCTGCTGCGCGTTTACCAGCAGCATGGCCAGGTTGATATAGGAACTGGACCGGTTTGGGTCAAGTCGAATGGCTCTCTGCATTTCCTCCAGGGAGCTCTGCGGATTGCCCAGCGCGGCATTGGCATTGGCCAGGAGCGTGTGCGCTTCCACGTTCTGCGGCTCCGCCGCCAGGACGAGGTATGCCTTGTCTTGCGCCTGCCGAAATTGCCGAGCGGCAAGCAGTCCGTTCCCCAAATCAATTTGGGCTTGCCAATTCCGGGGAGCCAGATCAACCGTCCGGTTAAGCTCCGCGAAAGCTTCCGCCCACATTCCCAGCTTCTTGTCGCACTGCGCCAACTTGTAGTGAGCGTCCGCATACTTCGGGTCGATCTGAATCGCGTTCTGGAGCTGGATGGCGGCCTCGGGGTATTTCCCCTTTTCGAAGTAACTCACCGCGCTCTGGTAAAATTCCTGCTTCCTGACGTTGGGGTCCCGCCAGGCGCAGCTCGCTGCGAAGGTCTCGATCAGGGTGAGCCCCAGCAAGACGAGGAGCGAGGACCGAAGTCTATTCTTTGTCAAGGCCATTTCCCCTGTTCACGGCCCAAAGCCTGCCAGAACTTGATATAGCATTATAGTGGTTGTGGGCGCGCATGTAAAAACGTAGAAATTTGAATAGCCCTCCGAATCTGCTTGACATCATCGCCCCCTGAAAGTAGACTTTGTGTCATCAGTCGGCGCTGACCCAAACAGGGCGGGTCAATCAAACTCCAGACGGTAGTCTCGATCGCAGCGTATTCGTGCCGGCTCCTAATTTGGTTCGCAAGCAAGCGAATTCAACGAGGAGTCTATGAAAACCCGAAAGACCTTCGAGGTCAGCGAGCGCTTCCATAAGCGCTGGCTGGGTTACGCGGCCGCCGCGGGTGCCGCCGGGATTGGTATGCTCGGCAGCGCACACCCGGCGAAGGCCGACATTATCTACACCTATGCGAACACTCCAATCAGGGAAGGTCAGACCGTAGACCTTGACTTTAGCCCGGGTAAAGTCGACTTTGAATTCTCCCAAGCAGGCAGTTATCAGTGGCAGGGTTTCCTCAGGGTGCATCGTGCTGGATCGGGCGTCGGGTTTCTCTCGTCCGGTTTGCCATTAGGCAAGCGCTCACCCATCGGTCCGAGCGGACAATTTGCCAGTGCTGTTCAAGGTGAGTTTGGGGATGGCTCGCTTGCGTGGCGCTTTGCATTTTTGGGAATCGGTAACCGTAAGCTTAGCTATGGCGGCGGGTCATGGCTTGGCGTGCATGGTTATCTTGGCCTTCAGTTTGACCTTGATGGCTCCCTCCATTACGGATGGGCCGAGCTGGCCGTCTTCCCTGGCCCCGGAGAGTCCCTCAACGCCACGCTAGTCAGCTACGCGTACGATACAGTCCCTAACCAATCCATTGGCGCCGGCGAAGGTACGCTCCGACCCACACCGGAGCCTGGCACCCTCGCCCTGCTGGCGGTCGGGTCGCTGGGACTTGGACTCTGGCGGCGGCGAAAAGCGGTAGGCAGTAAGCAGTAGGAGGGGTCTATGAAAACGCGAAAAGTAATCGAGGTCAGCGAGAGCTTCCATAAGCGCTGGCTGGGTTACGCGGCAGCCGCGGGTGCAGCCGGAGTGGGAGTGCTCGGCAGCGCACAACCGGCGAAGGCCGACATTATTTACACGCGTGCAGACATTGCGGTTTCCGGCTCCGCGACTCTCAACATGGACGGCGTCGGCGCTGTCTCACTGTCAAACGCTGCAAGCTTCCACAGTGTCTGGGTAGACAGGAGCTTTTTTTTGTTCTCTGGAGGAGCGAGAATGGGTGTTGCGCCTATTGATGGTCTGGTAGTGGGCGGTGTAAGCAATGCTGCCCGACTGCCGTTGGGTGCTTTCATCGGGTCGTACGCGAATGGGGGATTCGGCTTCGGTGGGTCCAGAGCCATGGCGTCAGTGCGCGGGAACTTTGGTGTCACTAGTCGCGACGAGATCTACTACCCCGGAAGAGGGTGGCGGTCTAGGTTTTTCAACTTCCGCCACCCATTCGCGGCGTCTTACACCCAGGGTGAATGGGCCACCAATGGCACGGGATACTTGGGGTTTATGTTCGCTGCCTCTGATGGCTTCCACTACGGATGGGCGAGCATCGACGTTCATGAAGCAATTACAACTGGCTCCGTTTCCTACCAGGAAGTTGTGGGAGGCTACGCCTACAACACCGTTCCCGGCCAATCGATCTTAGCTGGCCAGGGGATAACGCCCACTCCCGAACCGGGCACGCTCGGCTTGCTGGCGATTGGGTCGCTGGGACTTGGACTCTGGCGGCGGCGAAAAGCGGTAGGCAGTGAGCAGTAGGCAGTCGGCAATGGGCTCTGGCGTAACACAGGGGCGCGCGGCAAGCCCCGCGTCCCTCGGACTCGGGAGGGAACATTCCTTGGCCAGTCGGCTGCCTGTTGAATGAGTAATGACAGGGCAAGCTTCTCTCAGCTTACAAGAGCAGCTCGACTCGTTCGAGCCAGTTCCAGATTGGGTTCGCGAGCAAGCGAACTCCAGGAGGGGTCTATGAAAACGCGAAAAACGATCGAGGTCAGTGAGCGCTTCAATAAGCGCTGGCTGGGCTACGCGGCAGCCGCGGGTGCAGCCGGGGTTGGAGTGCTCGGCGGTGCACAACCGGCGAATGCCGACATTATTTACACCCTGACAAACACCCCGGTTTCCGGTACTGTGTCTATCAACATGGACGGCGTCACCGCCCTCAGCCTGACGAACCATGCCAGCGTCTTTGGCACCTGTTTCCCTTTAGGAAATGGTGGCTGTTTGTGGCATGAGTTTGGAGGGGCGAGAATGAGCGCTGGCGGTCCGAATGTTATTATGGCCGGGCAAGGGAACTCTGTTGCCCAATTGCCTAGGGGTGCTTACCTAGGTGCGTCCCTGGCAATGCCTGGAATAGGTGGGCCTGTCATGGCGTCAGAGCGAGGGAACTTCGGCTTCTTCGCAAGCAGCAATAGCTGGAACGGGCACAGTTGGCGGCACCACCGTAGTAGCTTCCTTGGCCCCTTGCAGGCCTCTCAGGCCGCAGGTCAATGGGGCGGCGGCAACGGTTACTTGGGGTTTGAGTTCCTTGCCCCTGATGGCTGGCATTACGGGTGGGCAAGCGTCGACGTTGGGGTGAAAAATATCACTGAGGACTTTTCCTACCAGGAAACCTTGATTGGCTACGCTTACAACACGGTTCCCGGCCAGCCGCTCTTAGCGGGCCAGGAGCATTATCAACCGATGGCGCCCACTCCCGAACCGGGCACCCTCGGCTTGCTGGCGATTGGGTCGCTGGGACTTGGACTCTGGCGGCGGCGAAAAGCGGTAGGCAGTAAGCAGTAGGCAGTCGGCAAGGGGCTCCTGTGTAACACAGAGCTCGCGGCAAGCTCTGTTTCCCTCGGACTCGGCGGAGGAACATTTCGCTTGGCAGTCGGCTACCTTTTGAATCAGTAATGACAGGGCAAGCTTCTCTCAGCTTACAAGAGCAGCTCGACTCGTTCGAGCCAGCTCCGGATTGGGTTCGCGAGCAAGCGAACATGAAGGAGGGATCTATGAAAACGCGAAAAACCATCGAGTTGGGCGAGCGCTTCAACAAGCGCTGGCTGGGTTATGCCACGGCGGGGGCTGTCGGAGTGGGCTTACTTGCCGCCCCGCCGGCCGCGCACGCCGATATTATCTACAACTCTTACAACGCTCTAGTCGGCCCAGGTCAGGGTACAGAGTTTGGCTATCAGGGGGGCATTGGTCTATTCAACGGCGACAACGGAAATAGTGCTGGGGTCCAGCTATGGGCTGAACAAAATAATGAAGGATTTCTCTCGGGCGGAAATCCGATCCCGAGGGGCACACCCATCGGGCCGGGCGGAAATTTTGTCAGCTTCCCCTCCTCGCCAGCGTTAGTTAATTCCGCCCTCGCCTATCACGTCAGACATTTCTATATCGGTACTTTTTCGTATCACGGAGGACCATGGCTTGGCAAGCAGGCTTATATGGGCCTTGAGTATACGCTTCATACGCAGCCGGGTCCGGCATCAAGCTGGCCAAGCGAAACGTATTATGGGTGGGCTGAACTGGGCATATACCCAGCCGCTGGTTCAGGAGTTAACTTCGCCGGAGGAGTTGGCCTCAACGCATGGCTAATCGCCACCGGGTTCAACACTGTCCCTAATCAATCCATTAACGCAGGCCAAGGCGTGGGAGTCACGCCTGAGCCCGCTACCCTCACCCTGCTGGCGTTTGGGTCGCTGGGACTTGGACTCTGGCGGCGGCGAAAGGCGGTAGGCAGTCAGCAGTAGGCACTTGGCAAGGGGATCCTGTGTAACACAGAGCTCGCGGCAAGCTCCGTTTCCCTCGGACTCGGCGGAGGAACATTTCGCTTGGCAGTCGGCTACCTTTTGAATGAGTAATGACAGGGCAAGCTTCTCTCAGCTTACAAGAGCAGCTCGACTCGTTCGAGCCAGTTCCGGATTGGGTTCGCGAGCAAGCGAACTCGAGGAGGGATCTATGAAAAGGCGAAAAACCATCGAGTTGAACGAGCGCTTCAATAAGCGCTGGGTCGGTTATGCCGCGGCGGGTGCGGCCGGAGTGGGCTTACTTGCCGCCCCGCCAGCCGCGAAAGCCGACATTATCTACACCTATGTGAACGGTGTAGTCGGCCCAGGTCAGTATGGAGAGATTCCCTCTCCGAGGACCGTGGGATCCTTTTTTCTTACCAACAGGCTCATTGAAAGTAGTGATGTGGTCCGGGTGGGGGTCTACGAAGGCGGAGGGGTTCTCTCGGGCGGAAATCCGATCCCGAAGGGCACACCCATCGGGCCGGGCGGAAATTTTGTCAGCTTCCCCAACTCGACATCGAGTGCCACCACCCTCGCGTATCACGTCAGACATCTCTGGATCGGTACTTTTTCGTATCACTCAGGACCATGGCTTGGCAAGCAGGCTTATATGGGCCTTGAGTATACGCTTCATACGCAGCCGGGTCCGGCATCAAGCTGGCCAAGCGAAACGTATTATGGGTGGGCTGAACTGGGCGTATACCCTGCCGGTAGTTCAGGAGTGAACTGGCATGGAGGAGTGGGCCTCAACGCATGGGTAATCGCCACCGGGTTCAACACTGTCCCTAATCAACCCATTAACGCAGGCCAAGGCGTGGGAGTCACACCTGAGCCTGCTACCCTCACTCTGCTGGCGTTTGGGTCGCTGGGACTTGGACTCTGGCGGCGGAAGAAACCAGCGAAGAAACCCGCCGTGACGAGTGAAACATAACGAGCCTCCTAGTGTGGTGTCCCATATTAGGTTTGACCATAGACTAGACCCCCTCACCCGTCCGGCCCCGGCTGATGAAAACGCCGGTGGCCGGCCACCCTCTCCCCCAAGGGGGCGAGGGCAGTAAAACTAACTCTCCCCTCCCCCCCTTGGGGGAGAGGGGTATGGGGGCATAGGCGCTAGAATAAGAGTAAGCGGTGCCCGAAAGCCCGTTGTCATGTGGCCCACGGCGAGCCAGCCGTGGGAAACCAGGCGGCAGAAGGGGTACGGAGCCCCGTATGGGGCGACATCTGGTTAGGAATGACGCCCGCGAGGGAGCACCCCGGTAACTTATTCCCGCACAATGCCCGGATGCCGCCCCTAGCAGGGCTGTGCGGAATCTCGAATGCCGTCGGCATCCCACGGCTGGCTCGCCGTGGGCTAAATGACCCCGCCCGCTACGCGGGCTCGCGGTCGACGGTTTTCAACGAGGTAACACTGCGATGCCTGAACCCCTTGCCAAGAAAGTCCTGCTGATCGGCTGGGACGCGGCCGACTGGAAACTCGCCGCACCCCTCATGGACCAGGGCCTGATGCCTACCCTGAATGACTTCGTCAACCACGGCGTGATGGGCAACTTGGCCACGCTGCGCCCCATCCTTTCACCCCTGCTGTGGAATTCCATTGCCACCGGCATGCGGGCGGACAAGCACGGCATCCACGGCTTTATGGAACCCGACCCGCATGCGGGCGGCGTCCGGCCGGTCTCCAGCACTTCGCGCAAGGTTAAGGCGATCTGGAACATCCTCACCCAGAAGGGCTACAAGACGCACGTGCTGGGTTGGTTCGCCGGGCACCCGGCCGAGCCCATCAACGGCATCTCAGTTTCAGACCTATACCCTTACCCACAGGCGCCGCTTGACAAGCCCTGGCCCCTGCCACCCGGCACCGTCCATCCCGAAAGCCTGCGCGACACCTTTGCCGAGTTGCGCATGCATCCCGAGGAGGTCACCGCGGCGGCCATTATGCCTTGGATTCCCAAAGCGGCCGAAATCGACCAGAAAAAAGACAAGGGACTCGCCTCATTTGCGACGGTTCTGGCGGAGAACCTGAGCATCCACAACGCCGCCACCTGGATCCTGCACACTCAACCCTGGGATTTTATGGCGGTCTATTACAACGGCATCGACCATTTCTGCCACGGCTTTATGCACTTCCATCCCCCCCGCATGGAAGGCGTGCCGGAAGACAAGTTCGAGATTTACAAAGACGTTGTGAACAATGCCTACCGCTTTCATGACATGTGCCTCCACACCCTGCTGCAACTCGCCGGGCCGGAGGCCACGGTGATTCTGGTTTCCGACCACGGTTTCTACTCCGATCACCTGCGGCCGCGCGGCATTCCCACCGAGCCCGCCGGACCGTCGGTGCAGCACCGCCCCTTCGGGATCGTCGGCATGAAAGGCGCCCACATCAAGCAGGACGAGCGCATTTACGGCGCCACACTGCTCGACATTACGCCCACCATCCTGACCCTGTTCGGGTTGCCGGTCGGTGAGGACATGGATGGCCGCGCCCTGGTGCAGGCTTTCGAGGAGCCGCCCGAAGTGACGCGCATCCCGAGTTGGGAGCAGGTACCCGGTGAGTGCGGCATGCATCCGGCCGATCTGCGCATGGACCCCGCCGCCGCCCAAGCCGTGCTGCAACAGTTTGTGGCCCTCGGTTATATTCAGCCGCCCAATGAAAACCAGCAGAAGGCCGTGGAAAGCGCCGTGCGCGAGGCCAACTACAACCTGGCGCGCGTGTACTTGGACGCGCGGCGGCCCCGGCAAGCTCTGCCACTGCTCGAGGAGATCGTGCGGGGAAGCGACGAAGCGCGTTTTCGCCAGCACCTGGCGCAGTGCCACTACCTGCTCGGCCAGCGAGATGAGGCGAAGAGGATTCTCGAGGACCTGATGGCCCATCCTCCCAAGCCGCCCGAGCTCCCCAAACCTCCCGAATCGGCAGCGGAGCAGCCGGCGGCGGGCGCTGAGCTGGTGTTCCCCGCCACCCCGGAGGGTGAAGCCGGTGGTCTTTCCGGTGCGGCCACGGCGCACCCTGGTCTCGAACCGGCATTGGCCGTGCCCCCGCAGGCAGCTCAAGAAGGGTCGCTCGAATCGGCTGCGCCCGGCGCTCCCACCCCCTGGACGGATTGGCTGATGGGAGTGATCCACTTCGAAGAGGGCGACACGGAAGAGGCGCTGGCCTGTTTGCTGCGCGCCGAGCAGGCGGAACCGCACCTGCCCAATCTGCACCTGCGGATCGGAGAGACCTACCTGCGCCGCCTGCAACTGGATGATGCCGAGCGGGCGTTTCGCCGCGCCCTCGATATCGATGGCGACAGCGCCGAAGCCCATCTCGGCCTGGCCCAGGTGTATCTGCGCCGCCGTCAAAATGAAGACGCCGCGGAGGAGTCTCTGGCCGCCGTGGGCCTCCAGCACTTCCTGCCCTTGGGCCACTATGCTCTCGGGGTGGCGCTGGCACGGCTCGGGCATCCTCACCGCGCCACTTTGGCCTTTGAGACTTCGGTTTCCATGCTTCCGGGGCTTGTCAACGGCCACCGCTGGCTGGCGGCGCTGTATTCGCGTCCCGGCGGCGATCTCGAAAAGGCCGTGACGCATCGGAAGCTGGCGGCGGATCTGATGGAACGGAGGCGGGAGTGGCTGGCGAAGGTCGCGGCCGTCGCGTGATCACTGCTGTCCAAATTAGCGGAAGACTGTCGAACTCCCCGCGGGTCGGCCGCTCCGCTGTGTGGAAAGGCCGAGAAGCTGTGAAAAAATGCGGTTTTAACCACTGAGGCACAGAGACACAGAGAAAGGAGTCTTTGTTTTCTGGCCTCTGCGCCTCTGCTTTGAAATTGAATGTGCCGAAGGCACTTTGGAGTGCGGTCGCGAAGCTGCCGCTTTCCGCCCTTGATTCATGCGGTCCGCGGGCAAGGGGCAAAGCGGCAGCTTCGCGACCGCACTCCAAAAGTGCTTCGCACATTTTATTGAAGACTCCTTCCTATGATTACTGTTGTCTCCGGCCTTCCCCGCTCCGGCACCTCACTCGCCATGCAGATGCTCGCCGCCGGCGGCCTCCCTGTACTCAGCGACGGCCTGCGGGAGGCCGACGCCGACAACCCTCGCGGCTATTATGAATGGGAGCGGATCAAGTTGTTGCCGCAAGAGCCGAGTATCATTGCCGAGGGCGAGGGCAGAGCGCTGAAGGTGATCTCCTCCCTCCTGTTCTCCTTGCCTCCCGGCCGCCCGTACCGTGTCGTCTTCCTCCTTCGTCCTCTCGAGGAGGTGCTGGCCTCGCAAGCCGTGATGCTACGCCATCGCGGTACCCAGGGGCCGCCGCTCCCGCCCGCCGCCATGCTGGCCGCGCTCCAAGCTCATCTGGCGCAGGTAAACGCCTGGCTCGGAAGCCGGCCGGATCTCGTGGTCTTAAAGGTGAACTTCCACGATTTGATAGCCGATCCGCGCGGCCAGGCGGAGAGCATGGTGCGGTTTCTGGAGATCCCTCTCGACGCGGAGGCGATGGCGCGGCAGGTAGACCCTTCCCTGCATCGCCAGCGGATCAAGACCCTTGCCAACGGCGGTTAACGGGAAGGTGTAGCCGTGGAGCAAGTAGCGCGGACCTGCGGTTCAAGGTCCGCGGCTTTTTCATCCATAATGACGCAATCTGGTTCAAATCCGCGCGCCCACATCGAACTCGTGGCGCGGACCTTGAGGGGCAGGTCCGCGCTGAAGAGCTCCAAATTGATCTCCCCGGTTGCGACGGAGGTCCGGCGACGTCAAGCCTTCGGCCCCTGCCGGTCCAATTCAGGGAGCAACTGTTCCACCAGCCCTCGGATGGGTTTGAGGTCGCGGTGGACAACGTTCCACAGCTCGTTCAAATCCACGCCGAAGTATTCATGCACCAGCACGTTTCGCATGGCGACGATCTTTGGCCAGGGTATGCCCGGATGCGCCGCATGAAAGTCCCGCCCGAGCCGGGCTGCCGCCTCACCGATGATCTGGAGATGATGCACCACCCACACCTGGATGAGCTCTTCGCGCTCGAACGCCTCGCGGCCGCGCGAGGTATATCTCTCAATATGGTTCAGGGCATCGAGAATGTCGTGCAGTCGCTCTTTGGGGTCCCTCATACAGGCAGGGCCTCCCGCAAGACGCGATCGCGGATGCGGGCCTTCACGCCGCCTTCGCTCACCACGTCCACCTTGCAGCCGAGAAGCTCCTGCAGCTCCAGCCAGAGCGCGGCATGGTCCAGCAGGCTGCGGTCCGGCTCAAACTCCACCAGCAGGTCAATGTCGCTTTGGGCATCTGCCTCACCCCGCGCCACGGAACCGAACACTCGCACATTGTGCGCTCCGTGCCGGGCGGCAATGCGCAGAATCTCCTCCCGCTTCTCTTTCAGCAGTGCCTCAGGTTTCATTGCCGGCCTCCATTGTCTGCTTGGGCTGGTCAGGTGTCCGACTTCGGCGCACCTTTCCTGACAATATTCTGCGCACGAGTTCGTCAATTTCGTCAAGCAAGCAAGCTCGGACCTGCGGTTCAAGGTTTGCGGCTTTTTCATCCATAATGACGCAATCTGGTTCAAATCCGTGCGCGCTCCGACGAAATCAGATCAATTGCGCCTGCCTCATCCAGCCTTTCAGGATATTAAGATCTTTGCGGATTGAGGCCAGAACCTTTTCCTTGTCCATGGTCAGGGTCTTATTGCCGTTTTCCACGCCGCCCAGAGGATACTCGGTGTGCAACTGCACCGGCCCGGAGAAATTGGCCTCCTTGATCATGGCGAAAAACGCCGGGAAGTTCACCATTCCCTCACCCAGTGGACACCACATGGGCTCCCAGTCGCCCTTGGCGTTCTGGCCCCACTTGAAATCCTTGATGGCCACGCCGCGCATGAACGGCGCCATCAAGCGCGTGCTATTCACCCATCCGCCCAGTCCCCCCTCCACCACGGCGTGGGCGACGTCGAAATTCGAGCTCACCCAGCGCGGGTCAAAGTCCTTAAGCAGTACCCAAAGATCCCATACCGAGGCGCCTACCAAGGGGCCGGAATGGTTATGGTACATGGCGCAGACTTTGAACCGCTCATTCAATTCCGCCAAGGCGCCGACCCGCTTCTTCAACTCCGCCAGCCGGTCCGGGACATTGACCAGCAGGCTGGAAGAGCTAGGGATGGCCGCATGGCGGTTCGAAAGGTCGGGCAATTTCCGGTTATCCGACCAGGCGAACCAACCCCAGCGATAGCGGGAAATCCCCGCCTCGCTCGCGGCGCGAATAATCTCCTCGGCGTGAGGGGAATCAGCATCCACGATGCCGGCGGTGATCATGGGAAGTTCCAGGCCCGCCTGGCGAATAATCTTCGCCACTTTGGGCAGGTCTTCCCGCACCCGCGCCGGCTCGACGTGCCCGCCTTCCCGCACGGTAAGATCAATGCCGTCGAACCCCAGGTCCGCCGCGGTCGCCGCCATAGGCTCCCAGTCGAGCCACTGCAAGTGCTTGGAGAAATAAACGATCGGCAGGCGACGCGCCGGTGGGCTGCCTGCTCCCGCGGTTGACGCGAGGCTCGGAAGGCCGGCCAGCGCTCCCGCTCCCGCCACACTGCTGAGAAAGTTCCGTCGAGATAAATCAACTTGCTTATCCATCATGATTGGACCTCACAACGTGGTTTCATACCGGGGCCTCCCCGAAGGGGAGGAATATCATTAGCCGTAGGTGAAACCTACGGAACGGAAACCCCAAAATCGGGTTCCGACCCTGAAGGGGTCGAATGTTCGACCCCTTCAGGGTCGAGAGATTTTTTCTTGTTTCTGTCACCGTCCGTAGGTTTCACCTACGGCTAATGATATTGTTCCCCTTCGGGGAACATGACCTGCTTTCCATTCCCTATGTCAATCTACACATTTTCGGGCATTACCCAAGGCGCCCGATACGTCCGGTTCAGGTATTGGTTGGCTTCGCGGTCGTCGGCAAAGGCCTCTTGGCTACTGTCGAACACCACCTTGCGGTCCCCCAATCGATAGGAGATGTTCGCCATGTGACACAAGGCAGCGGAAATATGGCCCTCCTCCGCGTCGGCGTTGGGGCGATTCCGGCTGCGGATGCAACTGACGAAGTTTTCGATATGGCCCGCCTGCATCGCCGAGAATGTTTGCTTGTCGCTCGCCACCTTATGCCCCTCGCGATCGAACGACTGCCATCCCCCTCCGTGGCGGCCCAGAATCATCATGCCGCTGCTGCCGTGGATTTCGATTCGGGTCGCGATAAAGGGATACCAATCGGGAAACTGGGTCGTGCTCTCTCTCACGCTGGTGGGAATCTTGATCATGTAAGGTGTCCACCAGGTCTCTTCGAAAACCAGCGTCAGCCCGTCATACTCATAGGTGACAATCGAGGTGTCGGGGGTCTCGGCGATGTCGTTAAAGAAGAGCCTCCCGCCCGCGTGGTGAACGGACTTGGGAAATGACACGCCGATCACCGCGCGGGCCAAGTCCAACTGATGGATTCCATCGTCGGTCATAATGCCGCCGTTAAAGTCCCAGAAAACCCGGCGGAAATACTTGGGGTTATAGGGCCGCAGCGGTCCCGGACCCAGCCACATGTCCCAATCAAACCCTTCGGGCGGAGCGGTGTCCGGCGTTTGCTCCACCGGCTCCCGGTTCAACATATTGTAAACGCGAACCAGATGAACGCTGCCCAGTTTGCCGGATTGGATCAGCTCGCGCGCCGATGCACAATACGAACTGCTGCGATTCTGCATTCCGACCTGTACCACCCGGCGGTGCTTGCGCGCGGCCTCCACCATCTTGCGGCCTTCCCCAATGGCGTTGGAAGCCGGTTTTTCCACGTAGACATCCTTGCCCGCTTGACAGGCTAGCACGGTAGCCAACGAATGCCAATGGTCGGGCGTCGAGCAAACCAGCGCGTCCACACCTTGGTCCTCGAGGATACGCTGGAAATTGCCCACCGCCTTGGGCGTTTTCCCCTTTTTGTCCTGCACGAGTTTCACGGCGTCGGGAAGCTTCTTGGCATTGACATCGCAAACGTAGGCAATTTCCACGTCCGGCCGCGCGGCAAAAAACGTGGTGAGCGTCGTCCCGCGCCCGCCCATCCCCATAACCCCGATGACCACCTTGTCGCTCGGCGCAACCGCTTTAGAGGCCCTGGGCATTCCCGCCACTCCCAGCGCCGCGCTGAATCCGCCCTTGATGCTGCGATCCAAAAACCGTCTCCTGCTGATCGCCATGTTGCACCTCCCCTCGAAATGCTGAACTTTGGTGACCGAGACATTGTAACGGCATTTCGTCCCACGCCATTCAATTTCAATTGAGGCTTAAACTCATGGGCTCAGCGATTTGTGACACATGTCATTAAATTGCCTGCTCGACAGCATAATATAGAGAGACTTAGAAACCCGTTCAATGGACTTTTTGAGCCATACAACCGGCCAAAACAACCGTTTAATATAAACTCCTTAACCTTAACTCCTCTAATTAGTATGATTTGCACGCATGATCGACGCGCCGAGACTTTCGGACATATAGCCTGCCGAAGTCGGCGCGAAGCAGGGCAAAGACAGCTTCGAATTGTTCGGCTTTGTAATGGGCATGCTTAGGCATTCATGGTTTGTCAAGCAAACGGTCGGGGGATTTCGAGGAAGCATTTACCGAAGGGCCGCACAGAAGGCCTACGCACCACCGGTTGAAGTGATGGTTCGACATCTTGAAGGGGAGAGGATAATTCGCCATGCCGAGAATCAAAGGTCAGCGGCTCATGAAGTACGTGGACCAAGCCGTTTGTTCGACGGCTACGGCCGTGTTTGATACCGTGCAGTTCTTCAACAAGTACCGCCCGGGTGCAACCTTCATACCCAAGTGGTCTGACAAGCCGCTCTTGAAATCCTACGAGAAGACCAAACCCCCATTGGGCTGGCCCCGCCAGACCGACTCACTCTGTCCGGAGTGCGTGAAGGAAGCGCGCGCCAAGATTATGAACGGCGACGAGAACTGGCAGTCGTTGCTCACGGAAAAGACCGGTGAGGTGAAAGCCAACATCATCGAGCGTGATGGCCAGGTCTGGATGGTGAAGGATTGCCCCATCCACGGGCGCTGCGAAGACATGATGGCCGTCGACGCCAAGTTCCTGGACTGGATTGAACATAACTTCCCGGGCCGCGACATTCGCGCCCACAATGACGAGGGTCTGCACAATCATGGATCCAGTTCCATCAAGCACGGGCGCGGATCGGTGCTGACGGTGGACCTGACCAATCGCTGCAATATGATGTGCGACCCCTGCTTCATGGACGCCAACCAGGTGGGCTTTGTGCACGAACTGACCTGGGAGGACATCAAAGAGATTCTCGACAACGCCATCAAGATCAAACCCCGCCGCCAGATGTCGGTGCAATTTTCGGGCGGCGAACCGACCATGTCGCCGTATTTCTTTGACGCGATCCGCTACGCGCGCAAGTTGGGTTACAACAGCGTGCAGGCGGCGACCAACGGCATCGAATTTGCCCAGAGCAAGGATTACTGCCGCCGCGCTTTCGAAGCGGGGTTGCGTTACGCCTACCTGCAATTTGACGGTATCGGCAACGATGCCAACGGCCATCGCCAGGTTGGCAACCTGTTTGACGTCAAGCTGCGGGCTATCGAGAACATGCACGAGGCCGGCATCGAGATCATCCTGGTCATCACCATTGTGAATAACGTCAACAACGACCAGGTGGGCCCCATCGTAAATTTCGCCCGCGAGAACCCCAAGAAAATTGCCTTCGTCGCTTTCCAACCCGTTTCCTTTACCGGGCGCGATGAGGACATCACCCCGCAGCGCCGGTTGCGCCAGCGCTACACGCTTGCCCACCTCGCCGGCGACGTGAAGAAGCAGACGGGCATTACCGAACCCACGCGCGACTGGTTCCCCATTTCGATGTTCAGCGCGTTCGCCGACTTCGCGGACCTGGTGAAAGGTCCGGAGGCGCAGTGGGGCATGGTCAGTTGCGGGTGCCACCCGAATTGCGGCGTGGGCACGGCGCTGATGATCAACAAGGAAACCAAGGAATGGGCCCCGGTGCCGGAATTTCTGAATGTCCCCGGACTGGTGAAGGATATTCAGAAAATCACCGACGCTGGCCGCGGGAAAAAGTTCTCGAATTTCATGCTGGCCATGGGGATCCTGAAAAACTATAAGCCCTTCAAGGCGCCCAAGAGCTTGGCCCTGATGGACCTGATCAAGAAATTTGACAAGTCGTTCGCGCTTTCCGGGGAAAAGAAGACGCGCGAGAAGTACGGCGCTTCGGACCCCAACCGGACACTGGAAGACGCCTTGAAGCGCCGCTCCGATCCGTGGAACCTTCTCTTCATCGCAGGGATGTGGTTCCAGGATCTGTTCAACTACGACTTTCGCCGCACCGAAATGTGCATTATCCCGTATGCGACCCAACTCGGAGAAATCTCCTTCTGCGCGTACAACACGGGCATCGGCTGGCGAAAAATCATCGAGAACATGTACAAAAACGCCAGCGTGGCGGAGTGGTACAAGACCCATGGCAAGCACGCGATCTATGCCAAGGGCAAGAGCGTGGAACTGGATACCACCCAGCACTCCCTTACGGTGAACGCACAGGACGCGGCGCGCGTTCGCACCCTCGAAGACGTGCCGCAGACCGCGGCGGAAGAAGATAAGGCTCGCCGTAAAGCAGCGTGGGAAGCGCAGCAGGCTGCACAAGTCCGGAAGGTGTATGAGGACATGGTCCTTCAGAAAACCAAATCAGACCTCGTGCAGATTGGCGCTACTGCGAAAGAAGAGGAGAAGGTTGCTGTCTAAACTCCCTTGTCCCAATAGTATCGAAAAGGGCCGCCGTCGCAGGCGGCCCTTTCTTGTTCTTCATGACCAGGCTCGCCCCGAACCATAAGAATGTGCGAAGCGGAAAACAAGGAGTCGCTGAGTTTCTTAAGAGCGAAACTCTTAGGCGTTCCCTGCTGCTAGGATCCGACGAGCACGGTCACTGGGCCGAGGAGGCCGGAGGGCAGCAAAGTCTGGGGCTTGTGCTCGTAATATATCGGAATGTTGGTCACCGTTAGGCGCTTCTCGGGCGGAAGCGGACCGTCGCCGATCATGCGGTTTGGCCAGAGATTCACTACGTCGATCTCCAGCTTGTTTTCACCGGCGTGGACCGCCGACGTGATTTCGACCCGATAGGGCCGCGTCCACACAATGCCGACCTGCTTTCCGTTCAACCGGACTTCGGCCACTTCTTTCACGTCGCCAAGATCCAGAAATACCCGCCGGCTGCGGTCCGCATTGAATACCAATGTGTTGGAGTACGTGGCGGTGCCGGAATAGTACTTGATGCCGTCCTCCGGGCGATGTGTCCAATCGACGAGCTCCGGAAATTGCACCGAAGCGGGGCCACCCCATTTAGGATCGAACCGAATGTTCCATGGCCCGGCTATCGTGGTTGCAGGGGCGAGCACTTCCGCATTCGTCCGGCCCGCGCCGTTCTGCGTGTCCGGAATCTCCTTCTCGAAGATGACGAAAATGGAGCCGAAGGGTGCGAATTCCAGCGGCAGGGAAGTACGCTTTGCAGATTGCGCGAAGGCACGGGCGTCGCGGACGGCGCCCGTCACCGGATCGAATATCTGCGGCTGTCGCCCGCTCACGCGGAAGGTGCATGATCGAGATTCCTCCCGGTCCTTGCGATTGACGACAAAATAGATTTCTCGGGAACCGTCCGAGCGGTGGATCCAATCAAGGAAGGTTTCACCGTTGCCATCGTGTTCGAAGTCCGGCAAAACACCGGCACGCCGGAGGATTTCCCGAGGGGTCACGCCCCACACGACGCGGCCCTTCCCGAAGGGGTGTTCCCTCACCGTGCGCCCGTCACAATCGCCCCACAAGGCGTCCGCCTCCGTTTTGAGTTGCCGGTCGCATGCGGGGTAGTCCGCCAGGCCAGGCGTTCGCTCGGGCTTGGGACCGATCAGGGTCATGCCGGCCGCAACCAAGTCCTTCAGCTTCCGTACAACCTCGATCGGCATGGAGTTTCGATCCGGCAGGACCATCAGGCGGTAGCTCATGCCGTCGGGCAGCACGATGCGGCCATCGTGGACCGCTAGGCGAGTCAGCAGGACTTCGGGGTTGCAGACGTCGTAGTCGTAGCCTGGCCCGATTGCCGGGTCAATGTGCTTGGGCGCGACGAAATTCGGACACCCGTCGCCGTTGTAAAACAGCACGTCAGCGGCGAACAGACCTTGCTGCAAGAGATGGCTGCAGCGGGCGATGTAATCGCAGAACGGGCGTGCCTGGTTCCACCACGTGACGCGCCGGTTGAAATGCGTACCGGCGATAAACTCAGTGCCGGGCGTGCCTTCGTCGCTGCGCGTGGCCGTCGAATAAATCCAGAACTGGTTGAAGCCTTCGCAGAAGGCGCGGTCGGCGGTGGGCTTGAGAGTCGCCGGCGAGTCCACCCAGTGCCAGAAGGAGGCAAAGGCCTCGGCGGCGGCAACCCTTTTGCCGTAGAGGTGCGCCGCACACGCGGTCTGCTTGCCATTCGTGTTCTGGTCGTTCTTTTCTTTCCAGGACGAGTCTTGCCAGAATTCGCCCATGGGTACAGCGCAACGGCCCAGGTTCTTCAAGGCATCCATGGACATCACTTTGGGGTAACAAACGCCCCCGGCTTCGCTTTGCTGGATGATGCCCGCAGCTTGCGCGAGCGTCGTCAATGGACCGAAGTAATTGTCCGCGACGCAATCGCCGAGGGTCTTGCGGAAGTCATTTAGGAAGCGGTCGCTGATTTCGGCGTTGCCGACGGTTCGGCCCGCCAGGGCAGGCAGGTAGGGGCGGGGGTCGTAGCCGCGATATTGGCGGAAGGCGTCCAGGTATTTCATAGTCCAGCTCGGCAGCAGGATTTCCCAACTGTCGATCTCGACCGATTGGAAGATCGGGCCGGCGGCAGGTCCGACGTCCTTGAGCAGAACAGCCGCGATGTGCTGGAATTGGGCTTCCATGGCGGCGGAGTCCATGGGGTCGCCTTCGAGACCTTCGCCCGTCGGCGAGGACCAACTCGTCATCTTCCCGGTCAGGGTGCAGCCGAAACGGAGCACCACCCAGGTGCCTTCGGGGACGGCCCAGTCGAGAATTCCGCTCTCGCCGAAACTGCCCGCGAGGTCGATGCAACTGCCCGGATCGAGGATGTCACCATCGGGCTCCGGTGGCAACGGGCGCAGCGGTGCGTCGCAAATCTCCTGGATGGGAACCTTGCCCGATTCACCAAGCGAATCCATGCCGTTCTTTAGAGCGAGCAGAGCGTTCCAGGCTTCCACCTGCGCACTGTCGGGAGGAGTCGGGGAGGGGTGGCGGGAAATTCGAAAGGCCTGAATGGCAATGTCACGATAGAAGCGCGGATCAAAAGGAGGATGTGGCAGCTCGCCGCGGAAGTGCTGGGGTCCGGTAAGGGTCAACTCGGAGTGGGTGTGACACTTGCAGGCCTGCTCTGGGGTGATCCAGGGGCCGCCGGCATCCCAGCCGCTGCACAGCATGGTGCTCAGTCCCAGGCCCAGGCGCTTTGCCTCCCTGACCGTGTGTTGGAAAAGCTCGCGCCAGCCGGGGCTCATATAATCGGGGCCGCGTAGTTGGGTGTCGACGCCGGGGCCGCTGAGGCTGTAGACGGTCGCTCCGCCGATGCCTTGAGCCTTCATGGCCTCGAGGTCGGCGGTGATGCTTTTCGTGTCGACACGATCAGAGAGCCAGAACCACCAGGTCCACATGCGCGCCGAGCCCGGAGGCGACAGGAATCTCTGCTCGAAGCTCGCGCTGGCCAGCGCCAATTGACTGAAGGGCGCCAAGCTTCCCAGGGCGGCGACACCCTGTAAAAAGGAACGCCGCGTGAGTGCGTATTGGGTGCTGTGGTTAGTGACGTCCTTGGTCATAATTGATTTCCCCAGGGTGATTTTGTGAGATCGCGCGGCGCAATGATTCAGAAAGAAAATGCAAAAACCCCGTGCACCGCAGGCCTTCCCGGCTGAATCCTCTTGCCACTGCGGCCAGAACTATAACACCGATTCGCTGGCCAAGGACACATCCCGTTAGCGGGGCGCGGCGCTTATCATTTGGAAGTGGGCAGCAGGGTTTCCAGGTCCGGCATCTTGTGGCGAACCAGTTCGATTTGTTCGGGCGTGAACAAATTGCTCTTGAGCGAGTCGCCGAGTTTCTGCGTCGCGTCGAGTTTGGCTTGGGGCGAGGTGCCCGGATCCTGCAAGATCCTTTGCCAATTGTCTCGAGCCTTCTCCGCCTCGCGAATCTGGGCGGCGGCCTTATAGGTCAGGACAAACTCCCGCAGCGAAAGCCCGCGCTTCTTAATAATGCTTTCAACCTTGGGCTGCTTTTGCAGATTGGCAATCTCCGCGTCCGGGTCGCCGGCGCCAATTTTGATGGGAATATTTTTGGCGCGGAAGTCACCCAACGCGCCCAGCATTTTGTTGAACGCCTCCGGAGTCAGCACGGATTGCGTGGAATCATCCTCGGACGCGCTGGATCTCCCGACCGTGCCAAGCAGTACAAACGCCGGAATGACGAGCGCCATAATGCGCAGCCACGTATATGAACACCGCACGGTTGTCCTCCTCGGAACCGGGAGCGGGTCCCCCAGCCTTCATCAAATCCCTGCCGGCGGAGACCCGAGCCATGCTGCCTGAGGCAGGCTATGCGGGGCCTTCCGGCAGCCGTACCAGCGGTTTCATAATTAATTCGGCGCAGAATTCCCGCAGCAAATGGTGGTTCGCCGGGTCGGTATTGTGGAATTCCAATCCCACTTGATCCAGTTCCCCCTTCCAGGCGACCATGGCAGGAGTCCGAAATTCCCGGCTTTTCCACGTCATGGCAAAATCGCACTCCTGGTGAATTTCCAGGGTTGGGGCATACTCCAGCAAGCATCCGAGGACGCACAAGTCCTCGACCATCACCGGCAGGGCGGTACTCTCCCCCGGCAGTTTGACGCTCGCCTTCAGATGTGTAGAGTAGCGGGGAACTCGTCGCTTTTCATTGGCCATAGGCGCAGAGTTTAGTTCCTCTTTTATAAAATCGCAACATACGTTTGAAAAGGATTTCGTTGCATCCTCACCCCGCGTGGCGCTATATTTTAATTTCGCTTGTAGGGCATCCGCTTCCCAAGATTTTCCCGGCGTGCGCAGAAAACAGAGCCGGCCTTCGGGTCAACATCCAAGCTCGATGAGGATTACTTGCCAACTCGGGCGCGGCAGCAGCAAGTACGCGCTGCTGGCGGGCAGCCTCTGCCTTCTGGTCGCGGCTCTGGGAGCAGTTGCGGCGCAAATCGCCCCCCAGCCCCAGGCTACTCCTCTTAAGCCGCAGGTGGTGGTGTCATTTGGAAGTGGCACGGGCGTCCCGCCCGTGAACGGTCACGGCCAAGATGGCCGTGCCACAGCAGATACCACCACTCCCAAGCCGCGCGTCAAGATCACTTTCGCGCATGACATCGCCCCCATCTTTCAAAAGAACTGCCTCACTTGCCACGGCGGTGAAAAGCCGCAAGGCGGGCTGCGCCTGGGTAGCGAAGATGCCACGCTGAAGGGGGGCGAATCCGGCAAGGTCATCATTCCCGGCGATAGTGAAAAGAGCGACTTGGTTAAGCGTCTGCTGGGGGTGGGAGAGGAAGCCCGCATGCCGGTGGGCGCCGATCCGCTTCCGGCAAGTCAAATCAAATTGATTCGTGCCTGGATTGATCAGAACACTTTCGCGGAAGGCAGGGGCGAGCAGGGCTCGCCCGAGGGCCGAACGCCGTTCGGCCCTACAAGTACATCGCTGGTCGCGGCGCATCAGCAGGTTTCGGGGGAAGGAGTTTTCGCCTCGGAGATACGTCCGATTCTCGCCGCGCGTTGCTACTCATGTCATGGGCCGGAGCTTCAGCAGAACGGGCTGCGGTTGGATTCTTTGGAAGGAATTCTGAAGGGTAGTGCGAATGGCAGCGTTGTGATCCCCGGCGACAGCGAGAAGAGTCCTTTAGTGCGGCGCATCCTGGGCCTCGACCGTCCGAAGATGCCTTACGGCGGCCCGCCACTCCCTGCTGACGACGTGGAACTGATTCGCAAGTGGATTGACCAGGGGGCTCCCGGCCCGGACTCGACGGCGCTGATGGCCGCCGCGAAGCCGCTTAAACACTGGGCCTACGTCCAGCCGGTGCGGCCCGACCTGCCGAAGGTTAAAGACGCCAGTTGGTGCCGGAATCCAATTGACAACTTCGTACTCGCGCGGCTGGAAACGGAGGGCCTCAAGCCTTCGCCCGAAGCCGGCAAGGAGATGTTGATCCGCCGCGTGTCGCTCGATCTAATCGGTCTTCCGCCCACCCCGGAGGAAGTTGATGCGTTCCTGGCCGACCACAGTCCTCAAGCGTATGACCAGGTAGTTGACCGTCTGCTCGCCTCTCCGCACTTTGGAGAGCGCTGGGCAGCGGTGTGGCTTGACTTGGCACGCTACGCCGACACGCATGGCTACGAAAAGGACAATCGGCGGACGATGTGGAAGTACCGCGATTGGGTCATCAATGCTTTGAACGAAGACATGTCGTTCCGCGAGTTCACCATCGAGCAACTCGCCGGCGACATGCTGCCGCAACCGACCATGGAACAGTTGATCGCCAGCGGCTTCAATCGCAACTCCATGATCAACATGGAAGGTGGCGTCGACCCGGAAGAGTATTACTGGTACGCACAAGTGGACCGGGTAAACACCACCGCCACCGTCTGGCTGGGGAGCACCCTGGCGTGCGCCGAATGCCACAACCACAAGTTCGATCCCTTCACGCAGAAGGATTATTACCGCTTCCTGGCTTTCTTTGCCGGGGAGAAGTACAAAGTCGACCACAGCACGGACGGTCCGTGGGCGCAGGAAGCCCTCCTCGAGCTGCCTACCCCCGAGCAAGCTGCCAAGAGTAAGGAACTGCGCGCGGAAATCGCCAACCTCCAGACCGTCTTGGACACGCCCACCCCCGCACTGGCCGCCGCGCAAGCGCAGTGGGAACAGGAGATCAAAGCGGCGGAAACAAAATGGACCGTTCTTCAACCCAGCCACTACGTGTCGCTGGGTGGCGCCACCCTCAAGCTTTTGCCTGACGGATCGCTTCTGGCGGGCGGAAAGAATCCGGACGCTGATGCCTACGAACTCTCGGCCAGCACGGGTCTGACCGGGATTACCGGGGTGCGCCTGGAAGTGATGAATGACCCCAGCCTGCCGGCCGGAGGCCCGGGCCGCGACGCGGAAGGCAATTTCTTCTTGAGTGATTTCGAAGTGCAAGCTGCTCCCGCGGAAAAGCCTGCCAGCCTCCAGAAAATCGTTTTCAAAGAGGCGGCGGCGGACGAATCGCAATCCGGGTACAGTATCGACAACCTCGTGAACGACAAGCCGCGGCCTAAGGGTTGGGGCATCGAGACGCCCGACGACAAATCGACCACCATTCGCCGGGGAATTCTCCTCCCCGACAAGCCCTTCGGATTTACCGGTGGCACCCTACTGACCATTCGAATGAAGCACGATATGGCGTTCTCCAAGTGTGGAATCGGGCGCTTCCGGATTTCCGTTACCACCCTGGCCGATCCACGTGCCGCGGTCAGCGTTCCCGCGCGGCTTCGCAACGTGCTGGACCTTCCCCCCGCCCAGCGCCCGGAAAAATCCGCCGCCGACCTTGCCGCCGCCTATCGGGCCATTGCCCCGCTGCTCAAGCCGGTGCGCGACAAAAAGAAAGAGATCGAGGAACAGGACTCCAAGCTCGGCATCGCCACGACTCTGGTCATGGGCGAAACAGCTTCGTTCCAGCGACCCTGCACAAACCTCCATATCCGCGGCGCCTTCCTGAGCGTTGGTGACCAGGTGTGCGCGGGAGTCCCTTTTATCCTCAATCCTCTGCCTGACGATCAAATGCCCAACCGTTTGGGATTGGCCAATTGGCTGGTATCGGACTCGAACCCCCTCACCGCGCGGGTCACGGTGAATCGCTACTGGGAGCAGTTGTTTGGCCGTGGCATCGTGGAGACCAGCGAAGATTTCGGAACGCAAGGCGCGCCCCCCACGCACCCGCTATTGCTGGATTGGTTGGCGACGGAATTCATGGGCGACGGCTGGAGCATGAAGAAAATGCTGCGGCTGATCGTGACCTCCGCCACTTACCGCCAATCCTCCCACGCCACGCCGGAACTCGAGGAAAAGGATCCTTACAACTTGCTGCTGGCGCGGGGTCCACGCTTCCGCGTGCCGGCGGAAATGGTGCGCGATGCCGCGCTGGCGGAAAGCGGCTTGCTCAGCCCCAAGATTGGCGGCCCCAGCGTTTTCCCCTACCAACCGGAGGGCGTCTGGGACCGGCCCTACAACGACGATAAATGGGTGGAGAGCGAGGGGGAGGATCACTACCGCCGCTCTCTCTATACCTTCATCCGGCGCACTTCACCTTATCCCAGTTGGACCACCTTTGACGCGCCCACCCGTGAGTTTTGCACGGTGCGCCGCGTGCGCACCAATACGCCGCTCCAGGCCTTGACGACGCTCAATGATCCTGCCTTTTTTGTCGCGGCGCAGGCCTTGGGGCGCAAGATTCTGCAAGATGGGGGGCCGGACGCCGCGGCGCGTGCTACTTACGGATTTCGCCGGTGCTTGACGCGCCGCCCCACCGCGCCGGAACTGGATCGCATCCTCGCGTATTACCACCATGAGGTCGCGTATTTCCAAAATGACGCGAAGGCCGCCGGCTCGGTGGCCAAAGGATATACCGGACCGCCGGCAAACTTGCCGGAGGCCGCGGCATGGACCATGGTTTCCAATGTCCTGCTCAATCTGGATGAGGCCATCACCAAGGAATAAACGATGAGCGACAGATTACCGCACGATCCCGAAGAGCTGGCAAAAGCCCTTACCCGGCGCTATTTCTTCAAACAAGCGGGGATCGGCGTCGGCGCTACGGCGCTATCTCTTCTTTTGCGCCGCGACCTCTTTGCCGCGGAAGGTGCGCTGCCGGGGGTGGCCGCTCCCGAGCCCAATCCTCTGGCCCCCAAGCCGTCCATGTTTCCCGCCAAGGCCAAGAGCGTCATTTATCTTTTCATGGCGGGGGCGCCATCGCATTTGGATATGCTCGACTACAAGCCCAAACTGCAACAGTACAACGGCCAGCTTATTCCCCAGGAGTTTATGAAAGGCCAGCGCTTCGCCTTCATCAAGGGGGTTCCGCGCCTGCTCGGCTCGCCTTACAACTTCCCCAAGAGCGGCAAATGCGGCGCGGAAATCTCGGAAATTCTCCCCCACCTTCAGAAAGTCGCCGACGACATTGCGATTGTGAAATCCATCAGCACCACCCAGTTCAATCACGCCCCCGCGCAAATCTACATGAACTGCGGTTTCCAGATCATTGGCCGTCCCAGCATGGGGTCGTGGCTCACCTACGGCCTGGGCAGCGAGTGCGCCGACCTGCCGGGGTTTGTGGTGCTGCTTTCCGGCGAAAACCAGCCCGACGGTGGCAAGTCCTGTTGGGGAAGCGGGTTTCTCCCTTCGGTTTATCAGGGAGTCGAATTCCGCTCGCAGGGTGACCCGGTGCTTTACCTCACCAATCCCGAGGGGGTTTCCGCCGAACAGCGGCGCGAATCGCTGGATGTGGTGAAGGATCTCGATGCGATGAATCTGAAAACGGCGAACGATCCGGAAATTGCCACGCGCATCGCCTCTTACGAAATGGCCTACAAGATGCAGACCAGCGTGCCCGACCTGGCGGACATTGCCAAAGAGCCTGAGCACATTCACCAGATGTACGGCACGGAGCCGGGCAAGAAATCCTTTGCCAACAATTGCCTGTTGGCGCGGCGGCTGGTGGAGCGCGGCGTGCGGTTTGTGCAACTCTATCACCGCGGCTGGGACACGCACGGCACCTCCGCCCACGAGGACATCGTCCATGGGCTACCGAGGCTATGCAGGGAAACCGATCAAGCCTCCGCCGCCCTCGTGATGGATCTGAAGCAGCGCGGGCTGCTCGATTCCACGCTGGTCGTCTGGGGCGGAGAATTCGGGCGTACCCCGATGAATGAAGCCCGCAACCAATCGAAATTTCTCGGGCGCGACCACCACCCGCGCGCCTTCTCGATGTGGCTCGCGGGGGGAGGCATCAAGCCCGGCACGACTCTCGGACAGACCGACGAACTGGGTTATAACGTCGTCGAAGATCCCATCGACATCCACGACCTGCATGCCACGATTCTTAACCTTATGGGTATGGATCACACCAAACTGACGTATAAATTCCAAGGCCGGGATTTCCGGCTCACGGATATTTCCGGTAACGTCGTGAAAAAGCTTCTCGCGTAGACGAGACGGCCGGCCCGGCGGCAGGCGGGCATCAAGCAGATGTCCGGGCGGGGCTTGCTCAGTACTCCGATTCATAAATACGCTAACGTATTCGGACGGGCGATTCGGGTTCGGTGAGCAACACGAAACCGTTGCGCCAGAGAACGGGCTCTGGGGGAAACGGCGCCGGTCTCCAGCTTAAGCGTTTTCTCCGAGCCCGCGACCATACGCCCAATTGACCGGTCCAGCGTACGACAGAGCAATGGGAGACGAGTATCCCTCGCCATTTTCACGATTAGTTCGTTTCTCGTCACTGTTGCCCGACGTGGCGACGCCCGCAGCGATTACTAAACCCTTGGCGATAGGGCAGGAGCTATTTCCTCAGAGTGCTGGTCCGCGCATTCTTTGCTATGGCATCCACGCAGGATGTGTCCTTCTGAGAAGCCAGGAGACGTGCTCTTAAGAGCATGTTATATGTCCTAACGTGCTTTCAAGAGCACATTGACTTGAAATTCCGAGTGATCTTGGATATGCTCTTAAGAGCACATTATGAGACTTAAAGTGCTCTTGAGGGAATATGGTTGCTCGTAACAATCTGCTAGAGGCCCCGCCTTACGCTGTCGAACAGGCCCTAAGTAAGCTCGGCGGCAATCTTCGCTTGGCGCGCCTGCGACGCGAACAAACTATCGAAGAGGTCGCCAGGAGAATTGGGACTGGGGTCCGCGCCCTGCGCGATGCCGAGAGCGGTAAAGCATCAACGGGCGTTGGCGTCTACGCCGCCTTGCTCTGGGCTTATGACTTGCTCGATCCGCTCAGCGAGTTGGCGGACCCCCTCAACGACCAGGAAGGCCTCGCACTAGCGGGTGCCAAAGAAAGCAAACGCGCCCGCAAGAGTGGAGCTCTCGACAATGAGTTCTAATTCTCCGCAGGAATGCTTCGTCTACATTACCCTGCCGGGCAAGGTTTCAGCCGTGACGGCGGGAAAGTTTGTGCTGGAACCGACGAGCCCTGGCGGCCCTCTCGGCCGTTTTGTCTACGGGCGAAGCTACCTCAAAAATCCCGATGCAGTCCCCATCGATCCATTGGAACTGAAACTGTCCAGCACCACCTACCATACCGTACGGCTGAAAGGCGTTTTCGGCGCGTTGCGCGATGCCGGACCTGACTACTGGGGGCGCCGCGTCATCGAAAAGCATGCCGGCAAGTCGACCTTAGGAGAAATGGACTACCTCTTGGAATCGCCCGATGACCGTGCGGGCGCGCTGGGCTTTGGGCTGAACAAGGTGCCGCCCGCCCCTCGAAGGCAATTCAACAAGACGCTTGATCTCGCCAAACTTCAGGAGCTGGCGGACGCTCTCTTCAAGGATGAAATTCCCTCCGACCCGGCGGCTCCCCAAGTTCAAGAATTGCTCCTCCTCGGCACGTCGATGGGCGGGGCCCGTCCCAAAACTGTCGTTCAAGACGATCAAGGGCTTTGGGTGGCAAAATTCAACCGGCCGGATGACCGGTGGAACTACGCACGCGTTGAACATGCGATGCTCCGGCTCGCCCGGCAATGCGGGATCAACGTGTCCGAAAGCCGGATCGAAACGGTGGGCGGAAAAGACGTCCTGCTCGTCAAACGTTTCGACCGCGAAAGGACCACGGAGGGATACACACGCGCGCGCATGATCAGCGGCCTGACGGTGCTGCGCTCCGACGATACCCATGACGCCAGAACACGGTGGTCCTATGTGATCCTCGTCGAAGAGCTGCGCCGTATCGTCGCGGAACCGGAAAAAGACGCCCACGAACTCTTTCGGCGCATCTGCTTCAACGCCCTTATTTCCAACCTTGACGACCATCCCCGCAACCACGCCTTCATCGCCAGAAACCTTGATTGGGCACTGTCGCCCGCATACGACCTCACCCCTTCACCGGTTGTAAGCCTGGACCGCCGAGATCTGGCGCTGGTAGGCGGAGACCAAGGCCGGTTCGCCAACGCGAAAAACCTTCTTTCCCAGCACGCCCGCTTTCTTTTACTGAAGGACGAGGCGGAGAAGATCATCGCGGACACGCGCGAGCAAGTTGGACGCTGGCACGACATCGTTCGCGCCTGCGGCGTCTCGGAGAATGACGCCGAAACGATCCGGGGTGCCTTCATCTACCCTGGCTTTTCCTACTGAGGCTAGCGGCTTTTCGCCGCGCGCCACGGAGATTCCAGTCATTCCTCGAATTTCCTCGAAGACGACTTCCACTGGCGGAGCGGGTTTTATGCGCGTGCGGGCAAGCTGGTGGATTCGCCTTTCCAAATCACCCTTCCTCTTGAAGTCGACGTCCAAACCCTTGAAGTGCCCCGCATCATCGAGCTCGATACTGTTCCGCTTGCAAGCAGACCGCTTTTGCCCTTAGACTCCTTCTTATGGGCGATCATCTGATATCCAATACGCCAGACATCACGGGAGGCGCCCCGGTCTTCGCCGGCACCCGCGTGCCCGTCCAAACCCTCTTCGAGTGCCTGGAGGCCGGCGACACGATTGATGATTTCCTGGCGGGCTTTCCCACCGTAACGCGCCAGCAGGTGGTGGTGTTGCTGGAGACTGCGAAGGGCAAGGTCCTCGCCGAGGTCAAGTGAAGATCCTGCAACCCCCTGGCTCGCATGGTCCTCACATTGAAACGCTGTCGAAGGATCGGTATGATAGAGGCAGGAGCAAGGGGTATGACTTCAATTTCTGTCAAGACGCGAGTCCAACCGGACGGCACGCTGCAAGTGGCGGTTTCCACCGGACTACCCGAGAGCGATGTTGACGTGTTGCTGGTCATACGGCCTGCGAACCCGGGCAGCGCCAATGCTGGCACGGCCCATTCGTGGCCCGCAAACTTTTTTGATACCACCTTTGGGTCATTGGCGGATGAACCCCTCGTCCGCCCGCCGGAACTTAACTATGAGGCCCGCGAGAAGCTACTTTGACCTACTTGCTCGACACCAACACCTGCATCCGCTATCTCAACGGACGATCTCCACAAATCAAGAAGCACCTCGAAGCGCTTAAGCCAGACGATGTTTGCTTGTCGCGGTCGTAAAAGCGGAACTGGCTTATGGGGCGGCACGGTCTCACAACCCCGTGCGCACCATGGCTCGCATCGCCACCTTTGTGGCGCCTTTCACATCGCTGCCATTTGATGACGTGTGCGTGACAGCTTACGGTCGTATTCGGGCGGCGCTGGAACAGGTCGGCCGCCCCATCGGCCCCAATGATCTGATGATCGCGGCGATCGCCGTCACTCATGGCCTCACCCTGGTTACCCATAACACCCGCGAGTTCGAACGGGTTGTTGGTTTGTCACTGGCAGATTGGGAGGAGTGAGGGAAAAGACAGCCCCCACCAATCGCTTAAGCGACCTTCGGCCCATCGTCCCGGCCTTGCTGAAAACGCTTCCCCTTGTGAAAAAGGGCGAAGTGCGCGAGATTGGCGCATAACAACTCGCGGCCGGCATCGGCGCGGGGCGTCACGCGCGGGGGCGGGACGCTGGTGTCTGTCCCCTCCGTCCAGACCGACCGTTGTCGAGAGGACGCTGCGGTCGTACGATGCCGTTGACGTATAATGTAATCGACGTACGAATGCAACAACCGGGTGGCTAGCGCACAGTGAACCTGAGCGTTCCGAGCCATCGCAGGGATTTGCTCTGTACCACGCGGCCGAAATCACCGGGGCCAGAATTCTAGAAGGCGAATTGGGTGACCAGGGAGATTATTTCGTCGGGCTGTGCCTGAACGTCGGAAGACCCTCGCCGCAGGTAAACCACATTGTCCAGCGTGTACAACGGCTTTTCGCCGCGCGCCACGGAGATTCTACCGACGGTCATTCCTCGAATTTCCTCGAAGACGACTTCCACTGGCGGAGCGGGTTTTATGCGCGTGCGGGCAAGCTGGTGGATTCGCCTTTCCAAAGCATCCTTCCGCTTGAAGTCGAGGTCCAAACCCTTGACGTGGCCCGTATCGTCGATCCCGACGAGGATCACGCCATCGTTCGTGTTCGCGACGCTTAGCGGCTCTTTCGCCGCGGAGATGGCAATCTCAGGCTCATGTAGGGACATACTTCCACCGATAGAAAGTTAGGAACAGCAGAATTGTTCGATAGTACGATAAGCTGGCCGCCGAGTCTCTGCTGGAGGCGGTGAATGGCTTTAGGCCCGAGGTGTTGCAGCGGGCGAGCACCATGCCGGAACCTGCGACGGCCGGGCGGGTGTTCCCTTGATTTGAATCGGCCGACCGAATCCCCAGAGGTGGTATTATCTCCGTATGCCGTCCCTCAATTTTAAGGGCAAAGCGCTGGTGCAGAATTTTCACCTGCTGGTGCCCTACCACGAACTGAAGCCGGTGAAGTCCAAGAGCTTGACACCCAAGGTGAGCTTGCACGACAACCTGGTGGTCCATGGCGACAATCTTAAGGCCCTCAAGTCGCTTTTGCCCTATTACCATGGCAAAGTGAAGTGCATTTATATCGACCCGCCTTACAATACCGGGAACGAAGGCTGGGCCTATAACGACAACGTCAGTTCGCCCATGATTCAGGAATGGCTGGGCAAGGTGGTGGACCGCGAGGACCTGACTCGCCATGACAAATGGCTCTGCATGATGATGCCGCGCCTCAAACTCTTGCGCGAATTTCTCACCGATGACGGCGCGATATTCGTATCGGTTGACGATAACGAGGTGCATTGGCTCCGTGGGCTGATGGACGAAGTCTTTGGTGAGGGGAACTTCGTAACCACTGTGATTTGGCAAAAAGTGTTCGCGCCAAAAAACACGGCGAAGTATTTTTCCGAGGATCATGACTACATCATCGTATACGCTCGACGTCTTGAATCTTGGATTCCCAACCTCTTAAAAAGGAGCGCAGAAGCAGAAGCGCGTTACGAGAATCCGGACAGCGATACTCGCGGCCCCTGGGCCTCCAGTGACCTCACAGCGCGAAACTACTACAGTCTAGGGACATACGAGGTAACGAGTCCTTCCGGAAAGAAGTTTAAACCAACGATGGGAACATATTGGCGGGTCTCGCCAGACAAATTCAAAGAACTCGACAAAGATAATCGCGTCTGGTGGGGGACTGATGGCGGCAACATGCCACGCTTAAAGCGGTTTCATTCGGAAGTAAAATCCGGAGTTGTACCCCAAACGTTGTGGTTTCACAAAGATGTCGGGCACACACAGGACTCGAAGAAGGAACTGCTTGCTGTGCTTGATTTTGAAAAATCAGAAGACGTTTTCACGACGTTGAAGCCAACTGCCTTGATCGAACGCATCCTGGACATCGCCACCGACGAAAACAGCCGAATTTTGGACGCCTTTGGCGGGTCAGGCTCTACCGCACAGGCTGTCCTTCAGCAAAACAAGCGGGATGGCGGCAATCGATAGTTCATCGTAATTGAAAACGAGGACTTTGCCGACTCATTGACTGCCGAGCGCATCCGTCGCGTCATTAAGGGAGTGCCGAAGGCCAAAGACGAGGCGCTACAGAAAGGCTTGGGTGGGTCGTTCTCCTTCATCGAGGTCGGTCGTCCGATGCAACTGGAAACCATGCTGAAGGCCGAAAAGTTGCCATCGTATGAGGATCTTGCCGGATACATCTTTTACACAGCGACCGGCGAGGACTTTGACTCCCGCCAGATCAATCGCAAAACAGGGTTCATCGGCGAGAGCGCGCAATACGACGTATATCTGCTGTACGCGCCAAGCCTCGACTACCTGAAGAGCACCGCGCTGACACTGGATGTCGCGCGGGGTCTGCCAAAAGGTAGCGGAAAGAAGCGGCTGGTGTTTGCGCCGACAAAATACCTGGACAGCATCCATCTGGACGAACACAGCATCGAATTCTGCCAGTTACTGTTTGAAATCTATAAGGCAGCGAAGCCCAGACGATGAAACTGAAGGAGTATCAGGAGCGCGCGCTGCGGGAAGTGAAACGCTTCCTCGAACAGCTCATTGTCTGGCGCGGAAAGGCGCGCCAGGACGACGAATGGCTGTTCGATTTTGCCGAGAAGGCCTGGGAAAAGGCGCGCATCGGCGGGATGTACCTCAAGAAGAAGGACGGGCTTGGGCGGCCCTTACCGGTGTTCTGTCTCAAGATTCCGACGGGCGGCGGCAAGACGCTCTTGGCGGTAAAGACGATTGACCTAGTGCAAAGCATCTACCGCCAGCGGCAGACCGGGCTCGTGGTGTGGATTGTTCCCACCCTGCAGATTTACCGGCAAACCCTACTGCGCCTGAAGGACCGCGATGATCCCTACCGCCAGCATCTGGACATGGTCTCAGCGGGCAGGACGCTGATTCTGGAAAAGGCAGACGGCTTCACGCCGCAGGATGTGGACGAACATCTTGCCGTGCTGATGTTGATGCTTCCCTCGGCGTCACGAGCCAACAAGGAAGCCTTGCGGATGTTCAAGGACAGCGGGGCATTTCAGGCGTTTTTCCCTCCCGAGGAAGACAAGGATGGCCACGCCAAACTGCTGAAGCGCGTTCCGAATCTGCAAACGTTCGACGAGGCGGACCCTTTCTGGGGAAGCCAGGTCAAGACTTCACTGGGAAACACCATTCGGCTCCTGGAGCCTCTAATTATCCTCGATGAAGGGCATAAGGCTTACAGCGCACAGGCGCAAGATACGCTAAGGAATCTAAACCCCTCTATGATCGTGGAGCTTTCGGCCACGCCGCCGAAGGAGTCGAACAAGCTGGTGAGCATTAGCGGCACCGAACTCCATCAGGAGGAAATGATCAGGCTTGACTTGCACGTCATCAACAAGGCCAGCACCAACTGGCGGGACACGATGCGGGCCGCGATGGAACGGCGGGATGACTTGCAGGAGAAAGCCCGCGCCTACGAGGCCAACACCAACGTTCATATCCGGCCCATTTGCCTTGTCCAGGTGGAACGGACAGGAAAGGAACAACGCGGTAGCCAATGGATTCACTCCGAGGACGTGCGCGAGTACCTGATTGGACAGGGAGTCCCGAAGGACTGGATTGCGGTAAAGTCAGCGGAGATTGACGAGCTGAAGGAATTTGAGGACATCGGGGGACTACTGTCGCGAGACTGCCCCATTCGCTACATCATTACCAAGCAAGCCCTGCAAGAAGGCTGGGATTGCTCCTTTGCCTACGTGCTGACGATTCTGACCAACCCCCATTCCAAGACGGCGCTGACCCAACTGGTAGGGCGCATTCTGCGTCAGCCCTACGCGCGCAAGACACACGTGACCGCGCTCGACGAGAGTTACGTGTTTTGCTTCCAGCGCACCAAACTATTGGAGGAAATCCGGCAAGGTTTCAGCCGCGAGGGCTTGCAAGGTTTGGAAGGCCGGGTGGTGATGGATGCGAAGGACCTTGAGACTGCCGAGATCGAGCGGGTGGCGCCGCGGGAGATTTTCAAGGTGGCTTCCGCGAACATGGTCCTGCCGGCTTTTCTTATCCCCGATGGAAAGGACTGGCGACTGGTAAGCTATGAGGAGGATATTCTCTCCCGCGTGCCGTGGGACAAAGCAGACATCTCTCCGTTGTTCAACTT